>Ga0207701_10001335_pt1 | contig 26004 bp, 19 predicted proteins | sample KBSSwiSSwithPhiX_FD_184294 | JGI IMG/M metagenome (GOLD analysis project Ga0207701, IMG submission 184294) | Switchgrass rhizosphere bulk soil microbial communities from Kellogg Biological Station, Michigan, USA, with PhiX - S5 (SPAdes) (version 2) | ecosystem: Environmental > Terrestrial >... | reverse complement strand
CGCGTTCCTCGCCGCGCTCACTGACCGCTACGAACTGATCCTGATCGACGATGGCAGCACTGATCGGACCTGGCGTCTGATCACCGAGGCGCAGCGCACACGACCGTGGCTGAAGGCGTATCAGAACGAGCGGAACCGCGGCTCGGGGTACAACACCAAACGTGCGATCTCGCTGGCGACGCAGGACTACGTGTTCTGGCAGACCGTTGACTGGGCGTACGACATCCGCGGCCTGGCAGCAGCGCTGCCGCAGTTGAAGGAGGTCGACGTCCTGCAGGGCGTCCGCGTCGGCACGGCAACCGCGAGTGGTATCAACCGCAGATCGGACAACCCGTACAAGGGCGTCGTGTCGATCGTCAACTATTGGTTGATTCGGCTGCTGTTCCGGCTGCCGTTCGGAGACTTCCAGAATGTCACGGTTTACCCGCGTGCACTGATTCAAGGGGTCACGCTGGAGACCGAAAGCTCGTTCACCAACGCGGAGTGTCTGCTGAAGACCTGGTGGCGCGGCGCCACATTCCGCGAGGTGGAGGTGCCCTTCCTGAAGCGTGAGCGAGGCCATGGAACGGGAACCAAGCCGCGGGCGATCATCAACGCCATCCGCGACATTCTGACGTGGTGGATTCGGTGGGTCGTGCTGGGGCGTCGCCCCGATCGAAAGCGGGGGCGCATCATTCCGGCTGTCGCGCAGACATGACGGTCGTCGTCCTGCAGCCCGGCTACCTTCCGTGGCTGGGCTTCTTCGATCAAATGCGTCGCGCGGACGTGTTCGTCTACTACGACGACGTGCAGTACGACACGCACGGGTGGAGAAACCGGAACCGCATCAAGACACAGCAGGGACCGTTGTGGCTGACCGTTCCGGTCCGTCACAGCGGCTTGAGCAAGCCGCGCATCCTCGACGTCGCCATCGACGCGCGAACCAATTGGGCCAGGAAGCACGTCGCGAGCATCCGGCAGGCGTACGCTGCCGCCCCTTTCGTCAAGCAGTACGTGCCCGCTTTCGAAGAGGTGTTGACGCGATCGTGGGAGCAGATCGTCGATCTCGACATTGCGGTGACGGCTCTGATGGCGGAATGGCTCGGCGTGCGGCCCCGGATCGAGCGCGCATCGGCGCTTGGCATCGATGGCGGGCAGACCGAGCGGCTCGTGAGCATCTGCCGCCATTTCGGTGCGACCAGATATCTCTCAGGCAGTGCGGCGCGCGATTATCTCGACGTGGCGCTGTTCGAGAGCCATGGAATCGCCGTCGAGTGGCAGGACTTCACGCACCCTGTTTATCCACAGCTTCACGGCGAGTTCGTGCCGTATATGTCCGCCCTCGATCTCATCTTGAATTGCGGAGCGGAATCGCACGCAGTGCTGGCGGCCGAGCGGGCGGATTCGCTGTGATACGCTGTTCCGCGCTCCGCAACATTTCACCGGGCCACTGCAGGCCGAGGCCTCGTTCGTAGTCGACCGTGCAGTTATCTCGCCGCGCAACCCTCGTCATCGGTGCCTGCATTGAAGCCGCCGCGGTTGGTGCCCGAAGTCTGGGTGCCCCGGAATCGATTGCGTGGCCGGCTCGCGTCGTGCTCCCGGCGCTCGGTGTTGCGCTCGTCCCCGGCGCTGCCGCCGTGCTCGGCATTCTGCGTGATCGAACGTGGCCTCTCACAGAGTTCCTCGTCGTTGCGTGCGGCGTGAGCATCGCGCTCGTGCAGATCATGACGATCGCCGCGCTGACGCTGCATTTCAGCACCACGACCACGCTTGCGGTGCTATTTCTGGGATCGGCCCTGCTTCTCGGAATAACCGCTTTCGATTCGAAGAAATGCGCTGTCATCACGTACACCGCCTCCGAAGCGGTGTTCTGGGCGATGGTGATTGCTCTGGCGTGTTTGTTGTACGTGGAAGGATCGCCGTACTCGGGCGGTGAGGACTACCTACACCTCTCAGTGATTCGCCGGCTCTCGATGAAGAGCGACCCCGCGCTGAACAACATCTACTTTGTCCCCGGCATCATCTACACCTATCCGTTCCCCGGCATCCACTACCTGAACGCGCTCGTCTCGACGCTCGGCGGCGTCGACCCGATCTTCGTCTATCACAAGCTCCGATTTCTGTGGGCTCCCATTGCGCTGGCGTGCGTGTGTGTGGTGGCGGGCCGTGTCTTCCAGTCTCCACGCATTGCCCTGGCCTCGGGGTTTACAGCTCTCGCGTTCGTGATTTCGGGGACGTTTGCGGCGGTTCCTCCCCTGATGTGGGGTCAGCTGGTACCACACTCCCACGCGTCGGACGTCGCCCTGGGGGTGTTGCTGCCGCTCACCCTTGCCTGTCTCGTCATGTTCTTCGACGCGAAAGATCGACGCGAGACCGCGTTTCTGTTTGCGGGAACGCTCGGTCTCATGCTGATGGACACCATTGTCCACATCCGTGAATTGATTCAGATCCTCGTGTACCTGGGCGCATTCACGCTGTATCTGCTCTGGGTGAAGGCGCCACGCACACGATTGGTCCGGCCGATCGCGGTACTGCTCGCAGGGCTCGCTATCGGAGGGGCGTTCACGCTCTGGAGCAATGCCACCATCACGCATATCGGGACTCTTGTCGCCGAGCGCCGCGAACAACTGGTGGAGACGGTATTCAGCCTGTCCGTGATAGACCTGCTTCGTCCTCCGCTGCCGATCTTTTCCGACTTCGTGGCTTTTTACTCCGCGACGTTCTGGGGGTGGATGCCGTTCCTGCTGATCGCCACACCGTTCGCGCTTCGGCACTATCGGGACAGATGGTTGGTGGGGCTCCTGACAAGCAGCATCTTCTGCTACCTGCTCATCATGCGGTTTCCGCTCGTGGCGTTCCCGTACGTGTACTTCACGTACTTCGAGATCCTGTTCACTCCGCTTCGGAATATCGTGTTCTTTCTTCACGTGGCCGCCGGGGCCGTGGTCTATCTCCTGACGGAGCGGCTAGCCAAGACGAGCACGTCTCGGTCCATCCTTCTCGCGATCGCCGTCTGCGCCGCCTCTGGATTGCTGTTCCGCGTCCCTCGGACCGTGTTCGATCGTCTGCAAGACATTCTCGTGCTGCCCGCGATTGCTCTCTTCGCCTGGGTGGCCGTGGAAGCACGACGTCCTGCGGCGTCACCGGAGCAGCACCGCGACCACGACAACCAGCGTTCACGATCCAGACGCCTCGCGTGGGGGATGGTTGCAGGAGCTTCGGCGACGGCGGCTGTTGTGCTGGTAGTGGTCTACCAAATGACGGCGAGACCTGCACCAGTCGTGCACGTGAAGTGGGCTGACGATGTCAGTGCTTCGTCGCGCGCGATTTACGAAGTGGTCTTCAACCTCACGAACGGCGAACGGCTGGAGGGCCGCTCATGGTCCTACGATGTGATCGATCCGTCTTTCCGCAATCTGCGAGCCCTCGTCACCTCACCCGCGGTGGAAGACACGCATGAAATCAATCGCGACACGTTCCAGATCAGTGCGACGGCGCCGAAGAGCGCGCCGGGCGTGTGGCTCTGGAGCGCCGTTCCGATCCTGGGCAATCCCAATGCCCTGGCCATCGTGGTGAGCGCGCTGATTGGTCTGAGTTTTTTGGGAGTCAGGCGGGCCAAACGGCAGTCGGCGCAACGTCAGTCAGCGGGTGGCCCACCGAACGACGCGCCGCAGCCGCGACCATGGCTCCTGCCGGCCACTGTGTTGGGGCTAGCGGTGGTCGGCTGGATTCCAGCTCAGTCCGTATTGACCGCCGCTGGCGGTCCGAGAAACCCCACGGACGCGGTCGCCGCGTTTCCGTGTACGCAGGGGGCGGCCCAGCTCGCGCCATTCGCGCCTGATGACATGAAGATTGTCATCACACCACACCCGTCGTGCGCGCCGAGCCTCGATGTGATCGAATGGGTGAGCAGGAACGTTCCCGTCGATGCCGTGTTCGTGGCCAACACGGAGAACCACTATCTTCCGTCGGCGTTCCTGCCGCAGCAATTTCTCGGCTGGTATGGAATCGACCCCGAATTCCTGAGCCCTGAATTGCTGTTCGGAGATTACCTTCGGTTCTATCGACAATCGCTGACGTCCCATGGCGCACAGCCGTTCTTCAACGATCGTGAAACGAACGCGGAACGCCTCGCCTTGGTGAAAGCGCTCAACGTCACGCACGTGCTCGTCGACCCGCCGTTCCACGATTCAATGATTGCGGCGCTCGGAGCGGACGCCGTGTTCGAAAAGGTGTTTGACGATCACAAGTGGGCTGTGTTTCGCGTGGATCTGGCGAAGCACGCGAAGCAATAATGACCATCGAGCTCGTGGGGATTGGATGTCCGAAAAGCTTCGGCTTGGGCTCATCCTGACAAGAGAGGGTCTGCATGAGCGGACCGCAAATCCTCTTCCGCATGTCGTCATTGACGATTTCCTGCATCTCGAAAGGAGTACCCGTACCCGGAAGATCTGGCGCCTCACAGCACGTGGTATGTGACGTCCGCTTCAGAATAGGCACACGAGTGGGGTAGAGTGAACTGCTGCCGACGGCCGGCGGCGACTCCAATATGAACAGAACGGAAGACGCAAGGACGATTCTGGTTACCGGTGGTGCGGGCTTTATCGGCAGTAACTTCGTGCACTACCTGCGCGACACCTATCCGAACTACAGGATCCTCGTGCTGGACGTCCTGACGTACGCAGGAAGCCTCGACAATCTACCGCCGTTTGGCGGGAGGGAGGGGGCGAACGGACAGATTCAGTTCTGGCACGGCGACGTGCGCAACGCCTCGCTCGTCGATTCGCTCATCGAGCAGTCCGACATCGTCGTGCACTTCGCCGCAGAGACGCACGTCACGCGGTCGATCTACGACAACTATCATTTTTTCGAGACGGACGTGCTGGGGACGCAGGTCGTCGCCAATTCAGTATTGAAGAATGTAAAGCACATCGACCGGTTCATTCATATCTCGACGTCGGAGGTGTATGGCACGGCGCGCGCGGCGAAGATGGACGAAGAGCAGCCGCTGATGCCAATGAGCCCGTACGCGAGCGCGAAAGCCGGCGCCGACCGGCTCGTCTACTCCTACTTCGCGACGTATAACGTGCCGGCGGTGATCGTGCGGCCGTTCAACCAGTTCGGGCCGCGACAGCATCTCGAGAAGGTCATCCCGCGGTTCATCACCAGCTGTCTGCTCGGCGAGCCCATTCGCATTCACGGCGACGGTTCCGCCGCGCGCGATTTCACGTATGTGGACGACACCTGCCGTGCGATCGACTGCCTGATGCATTGCGATCGCTCGAACGTGATTGGCGAGGTGGTGAATCTCGGCACGGAAACGAGCTGGTCGCTGACGGAACTCGCCACGCGCGTCGTCCAGATGATGAACACGAAGAGTCTGCCGATCACCTACGTCGGCGACCGGCCCGGACAGGTCTTCAGACACACGGCTGACACTGCGAAGGCGCGACGGCTGCTTGGATGGGCTCCGCAGGTTGGATTCGAGGCAGGGTTGCAGCGCACCATCGACTGGTACACGGCGAACCGCCCGTGGTGGGAGAAGCAGCTGTGGATGCGCGAGATTCCGATCATCACGAAAACAGGAAGGCGCGAGCTCCACTGAGCGGATGAAGCGCGTTCGCGCGGCGTCGCTGTTGATCCTGCTCGGCGCTTGGCTGCTTTTCTCTCTTCCTTTTGTTGCCGTCGGCCCGAACGACGTCGAGGACTACTACACCGGCGTCGTCTCCACGAAGATGGTGATCGATTCCGTGGCCGAAGGGTCGTGGCCTTTCTGGAACATGGACTCCGCGCTCGGTGTTCCGCAGCCGTTCCGCTTTCATTTCATCACGCACCCGTTCTCGCCGCTCTGTCGCGTCGCCGACTGCGGAACAGTGCTGCGCAGCGCGGCCGCGTGTCAGGCGCTTGTCGGCGCGTGGTTCGTGCTGCTGCTGGTACGACGACTCACGTCGGACGAACTCGTTGCCGTCGTTGCCGCCCTGACGTTTCTGTTCTGCTCATCGATTGTTCAGCCGACCTACCTGGATGACTGGTCGACAGCGGCGATTCCTGAAGCCTCACTGCCGATCATGATCTACTCGGCATCCGCACTGTTGAAGACCGAGGGCGCACGCGACGCAGCAAAGTGGAGCCTCGTCCTTGGAGGCGTGGCGGGCTTTACGCTGAGCATGTTCTTTCCATTCGCGGTGCTGGCCGCGACGGCAGTCTTCCTCCTGGTGCAGCCGCGCACGACGCTCTCGCAGTGGCACTGGCTGGCGTTCGCTGCGCTCGTCGGTGTCCTGATTTGCGGCGCACACGTGTATCACCTTGCGGAACAGTATCGGCTGACGCCGTCTGGCGTCGGTCGAGACAACCATGAAGAGCCGACTCTTCTGACGTATGCGACCTCCGCGCTCATCGCGCCGCTTCGAAAACCGGGCGTCGAGACGGCGTGGCGCACGATCTACTTCGGCGGTCCGATGACCATTGCGGCGGCGTTCGCCTTGTTCCGCGTGAAACGCGCCGCGCTCGGTCCGTTCAAGCTGGCGCTGATCGCCAGTCTCGTGCTGTTGTGGATGCCCGAATCGTGGCTGTTCAACTTGATGACGCACCGGTGGGGGTATCGCTCCGGCATCAATCTGTTCGGGATCGTTCTCGGTGCCTGCGCAATCGCTCACTTGCGCGAGACGCCGCATCGAGCCCGGATTGCCTCCGCGGTGATCGCGTTGCAGGTCGTGGCGCTCGGCGCCGCGTTCTGGCCGCAATGGGTATCGATGACGCGAGCGTGGACCGATCCTGAGCTGCGCGCGCGCAGCCAGCGCGTGCAGGAGAACTACGGCATCACGGCCGCGGTCGCCGCCCTGTACAAGAATGCGCCGGGACGTGTTGCGTTCACGCCGCATACCGCCGACCTGGCGCGCAGGTTCATGCTGACGCACGACGGCCTTGCACCCAACCAGCTTCAGGCGGCTGGCGTGCCGTCGCTGTATGCGGAAGCACACGGCATCACGCTCGATGCGATCGCCCCGATGCGGTATGCGTTCATTGGCATCTCGCCGCCAACCGAGACGACGGTGAACCGTCCGTCGACACTCAACGTGCTTGGCGTCCGGTACGTGCTGGCGATGCCGCAGGACACGGTATCGGATCGCCTGCATCTGATTCGAACGGTCGGCGACGTCCGGATCTTCGAGAACCCGGCGCCGTGGCCGGAAGCCTTCTTCGTCAGGGATTGGCCGAAAACCCCGCTGCCACGCGTCCAGGACTGCGGCCACGATCGGTTTCTATGTGTCGACTTCGATGGCGCGGGCATCGAGCGCGACCCGGAGGCGATCACTATCGCTCGGCACCGCGACGGTATGACGCTGACGTTTGCGCCGGCCGATCGCGCTCGCCATCTGCTCATCACCCAGTGGTATCAGCCGGCTTGGCGCGTCGACCAGGGATCGGCGCGCATCGTGCGCGCGGCCGAACAGCTCGTCGGCCTCGAGATACCTGCCGGCGAGCGGCGCGTCACCATCGAGTATTTGCCCATCGTCCGCGCAACGTTGTTCTGTGTGGGTATCGGGACTGAACTGATCGTGCTGGTCGCGATTGCCTGGCTCTCTATGCGCCGGCGGGCTGCTGTGGAAACCCGTCTATCAAGGGCCGCGATCGGTCGCGAGCTGGCCAAGTAGGTACACGTCGACGTATTCATCGCCGACGCGACGGCCCTGCCGAAGCATTCCCTCGGACCTGAAGCCCGCCTTTTCGAACGCGCGTTTCGCGCGCGGATTGATTGAGAACACGTACGCAAAAAGACGGTGCAGACCCATCGTGTCGAACGCCAGGTCGGCGAGCAGCCGGATGGCCTCGCTGCCGTACCCGCGGCCGCGAGCGGCCTCGTCACCGAACAGGATCCGGACTTCAGCCTTGCTATCGACGGTGTTGATATCCCACAGCCAGATGTTGCCCACATGGCTGCCGCCGTCGACGGTCTCGACGCTGAAGTACCGGCAATCGCTTCGGTGTTCCAGCCGCTGGAACCATCGTTGATGTTCGTCCGGCTCCACATGCGCGGCTCGGCCAAGCAGCCGCATCATGGCGGGGTCGTTGACCCAGCTCAGTGTTGCGCCAAGGTGGCGCTCCGCAAGCGGGACGAGTTGAACGCGGACAATGCCCACGAGAAGCCCTCGCCGCGATTATAGGGATCGGCCGGGAACCTCGGAAGTCGTGCGGCGATCATCGAGGTGCCACCGACGGCCAGCGGGAGCGCCTGTACGGATGCGTTAGACTGATTCGGCGTGAGGGTCATTGATCGCCTCGCCGCATTGGTCGGTTCGCCATTGCGCGCCGCACGCTTTCTGGTGGGCGGCGAACGGCAGATGGGCGACGTGCGCGAGCTTGCGCGTGACACCAGGAAGGTCGTTGCCGATACGAGGAAGGCCGTTGCCGACGCGGTGACCAACGCGCGCCGTGCCAGCGATCGCCTCGACAAGCATGGTGAACAGCTGACGGCATTGCGGCGCGACATCGACGCCGTGCGGCAGGATGTTTCGGATCAGTTACGGCAGACGAACCTGCAGCTCAATGCCGTGATGCGCGTGATGCAGCAGTTGCGCGTATCCACAGACGGTCACGGCGAAAACGCCAACGGCACGAAGCTGCTGTCCGGCCGCGCCGTCCCGCTCACCATGACCGCCGAAGAACCGCGGTGGTCACCGGTGATCGGTGGCGAAATTCACCCGGACCCCGACGGCAAGCAGTGGCTGTCGCTCGACAAGTGCCCGTTTTGCGGCCACGGCGAGCGGACCCTGGTCGTCGAATGGAACAAGCTGATCATGCTGCCGAAGGCGCCGGATCAGCAGTCCGCCCGCTACAACTACAGTTGCTGCCATCGCTGCGGCGTCGTGTACGCAGCGAGACGGCCCTGTGGGCAGCGCTTCCTCTTCCTGCTGGAGCACTTCGGCGAGGTCACCGGAAAAGCCGTCGCCGACGGCGTCCTTCCGAACCCTCTGCTGAATCCGTACCCGCTGAGCGATAAGGATAAAGAGGAACTCCGCCGGATGGCGGCGCACGGCGTCTGGGTGTCCGAGCATTCCGGCTTGAAGACGACGGAGTACCTGGAGGGTGTGCTGAAGGACCGGTTCGAGAACAGCGTGCATGTGGACCTGCTGGGGAACCTGGTGAAGCCGACGAACGCGCGAGTGCTGGAAATCCGCCCGCGAGCCGGCACGATCGCGGAAAGTCTCCGGAGGTTGTACAACGCCGACGTATCAGTGATGCCGATGTGGGAAAGCCAGAAGTTCCTGTTGAAGGAGCTGTACGGCTTCGACGCACAGGGCCTGATCGACTACGACCATTTCCACATCCCGTTTGAAAGCCGGTTTGACTTGATCGTCTGCAACCACATCCTCGTGCACTCGGTGCGGCCGGCGGATTTCCTGCGCGAAGTGCACGCACATCTGAATCCCGGCGGCTACATGTACCTGTACAACGAACCCGAGGATCGCCAGGTGCTGGAGAAGGGCAAGTCGATCATTGCGCATCTGAATCCGCTGCACCTGCAGACATTCGACAGGGCTGCCATGGTTCGAGCGCTGGCGGCCAGCGGCTTCGAGGTCACTTTCATCAAGGCACGTAATTCGAGTTTCCTTGTGCTCGCCCGTGCCGCTGACGGCAACGTTGCCTGGACACCGATCCCTCCAGAGAGGCTCACGCAGCGGATCGAGGCGTATCGCCTTGCACGCGATCGCGCCATTCTTCGGCTCCCTGTCGACATGCGCGAGCGCCTGGGCGATGAATGGGCCGGCGCGATTGAGCACGGTCTCGCGAGTGGCACGCTCGAGTTCGACGATGAGGGGCAGCTGCGCTTCGCGGTCGAATGAGCTCATTGGTCAACCGCGCACTGCGTCGTCTTGGCCGGTCCCTTGAGCCACTGCTCGCTCCGGAGGCGGAAATCCAGCGTGCCCGCCTCGAGCGTCTCACCGAGCAGTCACGCGATCAGCAGCAGCTGGTAAAAACGCTCGCGTCTGAAGTCGCCGCGTATCGAGCGGAAATACGAAAACTCACCGAAGCGAGACGGGATGAGAGCGTCGACCTGCAGGGCCGGCTTGCGGATCTGCGTGCCGCCGTGCGTCGCCAGGATGCGGCGCTTCGCCGGCTCGCGCGGCGCGGCGGGATCGAGGCCGAGTTGGAGCTCACGGAACAGCGGGTCATCGATCGTCTCGATCGGATGCGGCGCGGCTCGCAGCCAATCATTGTCGGCCCTTGGACGGGAGAAATTGGCTTCGAGCTGCTGTACTGGGCACCGTTCGTGCGCTGGGCGGTGGAAAAATTTGATCTGCCGCCCGAGCGTCTGGTCGTCGTCTCGCGCGGTGGCACGGCATCGTGGTACGGCCTGACGAACAGCCGCTATGTCGATGTGTTTTCCGTCGCAACGCCCGAGGAGTTCCGGTCGCGGACGGAGGCCACGAAGAAGCAGCGTGGTGTCAGCGCGTTCGACCGCGATGTGATCCGTCGCGTCCGCGCGTCGCTCGGCGGTGGCGCGACGCAGCTGCTGCACCCGGCGTTGATGTACGCGCTGTTCATGCCGTTCTGGAAGGATCGCGCGCCGTTGAGCCGCGTCCTCGATCACGTCCGCTACCGGCAGATTGCACCGCCTCGTCCAGCCGCCCTGCCGCCGCTGCCGGCGACGTATGTCGCGGTGCGGTTTTATTTCAGCAATTGCTTCCCGGATACCGCCGACAATCGTGCGTTTGTCTCACGGGTAATCGAAGCGCTCGCCGAGCATCACGAAGTGGTCATGTTGAATCCAGGGTTCAGGCCGGACGATCACGCGGACTTTTCGGCCGCCTCGCATCCGCGCGTGCACGCGTTTGACATGAGCGGTCGTGCAGGTGAAAACCTGGCGTGGCAGACCGCGATCATCGCAGGTGCGCAGGCGTTTGTGGGGACGTACGGCGGGTTTGCGTACCTCGCTCCGTTATGCGGCGTGCGCTCGACGGCGTTCTTCTCCGATCGCAACTACTTCACCTATCACCTCGGCGTCGCGCAGCGGGCGTTTTCAGAAACCGGCAGCGATCCCCTCGAGGTCATCGACGTCCGCACGATTCGCCTGCTTGAAGGCGTTCTCGGCAGTGTGGTGCGAGCCCGGGTCAATTCCATCTAGATGGCAACAGTCGAACAGGCACCTCCTCCACTCGACACGTGGGTCATCGAACCGCGCCGCGAGGCATTGAAGGACCGCCTCCGTGACGTCTGGCGTTATCGCCGGCTGCTGCGATTTTTCGCGGGCAAGTCGCTGACGAAGCTCTATAAGCGCACCGTCCTTGGCGCGGCCTGGATCTTCATTCGACCACTATTCCCCCTCGTCGTGAACACGATCGTGTTCGGAGGCGTGCTCGGCGTCGGTTCTAACGGCGTTCCATACTTCCTGTTCATCAACTGCGGGGGCGCCTTGTGGGAACTGTTTTCACAGTCGGTGACGTGGGGGACGCGAAGCCTCGAGTTGAATCGCGGGTTCATGACGCGCATCTATCTGCCGCGGCTGATCCTGCCGGTAGCGACGATGACGCCGGCGTTTCTGAACTTCGCCATCCACCTTGGGGTGCTCGCGATCGCCATTACGTACTACCGCGTGACGACCGGAGTCCTGTATTGGGCGCCGTCGCATCTCGGATGGGCGCTGCTCGCCGTGGTGCAGGCCACCTTTCTCGCCCTTGGCATCGCGCTCTGGACGTCGGTGCCGGCGCTGCAGGCGCGCGACGTTCGCTTCACGATTGGTTATGTTCTCGGATTCTGGCTCTTTCTCACGCCGGTCCTTTATCCGCTGAACATCGGACCGAAATACGCGTGGCTGCTCGCGTTGAACCCGATGGTCGCCCCCGTGAACGCATTCAAGTACGGCGTGCTTGGCATCGGCGGCGTCTCCGCGACCGAGTGGATCATCAGCGGAGTCATGACCGCGACCACGTTGATGTCGGGCCTCTGGTTCTTTGGACGAGCAGAGGCGGACGCGGCTGACAAGGTATAGCGGTCTAGACCTTCTCGTCGTCGCCCTTCAGCGAGATGTGGTACTGAAAAATTCTGCGCGGTTTGCTTGACGGCGCGATGGCGCCATGGGCAGCCCCGAGCGTATTGGGAAAGGCCACCATCGTGTTGGCCCGGAACGGCACACGCATCACCTCAGCGCAGGCGATACCCGCGTCGTGAAAATACTGTGTGCTGCCGTCGCGGACGCAGGCGAGGAAATCCAGCGGGCGCTCGGCCTTGTAGAAGATGGTGCCGCAGTGGTCGTCGCCGGCATCATCGGGAAAGTAGTGGAGCACGGTGACGAGGTAGGGCATCGAGTCGACGTGCGGCTTCAACTCGTACCCATTGGCGCGCATCATGAACCGGCCGACATTGGCGCGATATGACCAGTCGCGGGCGCCCGCCATCGAGTAGTCGATAAGACCGGCTTCATACGCCTCGCGGATCCGTTGCAGTCTGTCGTCGACTTCCTGCTGAAAGCGGCCAATGAGGAGCGGCGCCACCATCTCGCGGTTCACTCGTGAGACAAAGAAATCCCACAATGCGCGCGGCTCGGCAGCCAGTCGTTGATATCCCGCGCTCCGGCGATCGACGTTCGCCGAACCGGGAACGAGGTCGTACTTGAGGCCTGCCTTGTCGCGGTGAAAGAGTTCGAGCGGCGGCCAGGCGGCCGTGAGCTCGCGGTAGAAGTCGGGCTCGAGAAAGTCGTTGACGATGACGTGGGGGACCGGGTCATCGACGCGAACGGCGCCGGCCAGGCGACGCTCGATGTACGCACGAATCGCGCCCTCGTTGATCCTGCTCATGACACTCATCGGATTCAGTGTCATTGTACCGAACGTTATAATCACGAGGCACGTTCCCCGCCGGGTTCATATCCACCATCGAATGCCAGATCACGCGCGCCGCGTCCTCTTTGCCCTCAACGAGCCCGGCTATTTGCGATTCTACGGGCCTGCGATCGTCGAACTCGAACGGCGAGGTTGGAACGTTTCGCTGGTCTATGGAAAACCGGAGAAACGGGGACCTGATCTCGAAGTGCCCGTCAACGCCGGCGATCGTGTTCGTTCACTCGGGACGCTTCCCGGCGGGGTGTCGCCGGTCGCGAAGAATCTGAGGATTGCGATCGATTGTGCACGCTACCTCGAGCCTGCCTTTGAAAAGGCCGAGTACCTTCGCCGACGCGCGGAGCGCGAGCTGTCGCCGGGGTTTGCGTTCATCAAGCACATACCGCGTGCGCCGCGGGTTGTGGTGACCGCGGCGATCGGCGTCGAGCGCGGGCTCGAGCGAATGCTGCCCGTAAACGCCACGATGCGCGATTTTCTGACGCAGCTTCACCCCGATCTCGTGGTCGTCAGTCCGCTCGTGATCATCGGTGGCAGTGGTGTGCAGGAAACGGAAGTCCTGAAGGCAGCCCGGGCGGTTGGAATCCCAACGGTCGTCGCCGTGGCGAGTTGGGATCATCTGACAAGCAAGGGGCTGATTCGCCTGATCCCGGACGCGGTTGTCGTCTGGAATGACATTCAGGCGCGTGAAGCGGAGCAGCTGCACCGCGTCCCGCGGAACCGAATCATGGTGACCGGCGCGCAATCCTTCGATCGATGGTTCGATCGGCCGCGGCCCGATGCCATCGACACGTTTCGCCGCAGCCTCGGAATCGAGGCGAACCGGCGCATCCTCCTGCTGGTCGGATCGTCCCGAAACATGGCCCCCGGCGATTCCGAAGTGCAGTTCGCGCGGCGCTGGATTGCGGCGCTTCGCACCTCGAACGCCGCCCACCTGCGCGAGGCGTTCGTGATCATCCGACCGCACCCCGGGAACACCGAGCCCTGGCAGCAGGCGGACCTCGGCGATCCGCATGCGGTCGTGCATCCAATGTCGTACGCGTCGGGCGTGCTGATGAGCGATGCCGACATCGAGACGTTCCGGTATTCGCTGCTGGCCAGCAGCGCCGTGGTAGGAATCAATACCAGCGCCATGATCGAAGCTGCGGTCCTCCGCCGGCCCGTCTTCTCAGTTCGCGATCCGGCGTTCGCCCACAGCCAGCAGCAGACACTGCATTTTGGCTATCTGTCGGAGACGGCAGGCGGGTTCACCGTCGTCGCCGATGATGTCGCGGAACATGTGCGGCAACTGGAACGGCTGTTCGCGGAAGGCGAACCGGATCTTCGACAGAGCGACGCGTTCGTCGCGCGTTTCGTGCGGCCTCTCGGCATGACAACAGACGCGAACACGCATTTATGCGATGCGCTCGAGCGCGTCGCGGCCGTGCGGCACGCATCGCATGCGCCCGCCGATGCCCTGGCCGTTGACAGACCGGATGCGATTTCTCCTGGTCGTTAAACAGAAACGGAACGTCGACGCATTCCTCGGCACGCTGCGGTGCCTGCTGGAGCGCGGTCATTCCGTGACGCTTGCCATCCAGGAGCGGGACGAGAAGACGGAAGCGCGCATCAATCTGTCGTTGAACCATCCGTCGTTTCGCGTGACAACCTGCCCCGCGGTCCGCACCGATGAGTGGAGTGAACTCGCCAGCCTCGTCCGCCGTCTCCGCGATTGCGTCCACTATCTGAAACCGGCGATGCGATCGGCCTCGAAGCTTCGGGCGCGAATCATTCACCGTCTACGCCAGGACCTGCAGTTCGACGCCTCGACGGACACGATGGCGGACGCGTTGGTGAATATTCCCCCGGAACAGGTGGGCCGACTGGACCAGGTGTTTGCGCTCGCCGAACAGAGTGTGCCGACCGATCCGTTGTTCGACGAGTTCCTGCGCTGTGAAAAACCGGACGTGCTGCTCGTGTCGCCGCTCGTCCACTTTGGTCCGGCGCAAGCCGATCTTGTCGCCAGTGCCACGCGCATGCGTGTTCCCGCCTGGATGCTGCTCTACAGCTGGGACAACCTGAGCACCAAAGGGACGCTTCATCGGTGGCCGGATCGGATGTTTGTCTGGAACGAGCAGCAGCGCGACGAAGCCAAAGCCCTGCACGGGTTTCCGCACGGGCGCGTCACGGTCATCGGCGCTCCGCGATTCGATACGTTCTTCTCGTTGCAAGCTGCGATGAGTCGCGAGCAGTTTCACGAGCCGCTCGGTCTGGATCCAGCACGTCCAACGTTGCTCTACGTCTGCTCGTCCAAGTTTGTCTCGGAGGGCGAGCTTCCGTTCATCCAACGCTGGCTTGGCGAGCTGCGCGGCAGCACCTCGGAAGCACTTCGTACGTGCAACGTCGTCGTTCGTCCGCATCCGGATATCGCGCTCCTGCCCGACGATTTCAGGATGCCGCGTCACCGATGGCCAGCCGCGCCAGACCTGATCGCGCGCACCGCGCGTCCGTTCGACGATGAGCGCGCCGTCGTCCTTCAGACAGATTTGGGGACGCCGCAGGGTCTGTATGAGTCAATCGTCCACAGCAACGCGGTCGTCGGACTGAACACCACCGCGGAACTCGAGGCCGGCATCGTCGGGCGCCCCGTCTTCACCATTGTCGCGGAGGACCGTGCGGTCGATGGCCAGAGCAGCACGATTCACTTCCATTACTTGACGAAGGAACAAGGTGGCTTCGTTTCCTCGGCCCATTCATTTGCCGACCATGTCATGCAGTTGGAAGCTGCGTTGTCACAACCTCCTGACCAGAACGCGATTCGTCAATTCATTCAATCATTCCTTCGTCCGCACGGTATTGACAGGCCCGTTGCTCCGCTGTTTGCCGAGACGCTCGAACGTCTGGCCTCTGAGGCTCCGCGATCGCCCGAAGAACCCCCGGCTGCGACTTCGCACGTGAATGACGCCGTCAGTGTAGGCAGGCCGCAACCCCAGTCGTCGCGGCCGGTGGCTGCACATGCTGAGGACGGCGCGCGAAGCATGGAGTGGCTGGAGCAGCACGTAGGCTTCGGTGATGTGATGTACGACGTGGGCGCCGGCGCAGGCGACTTCGTCGTGACTGCGGTCAAGCGTCGAGGCGCGACGGTGGTCGCCTTCGAGCCCGGCTACGCGGCGTACGCGGAGCTATGCGAGAACGTCCAGCGGCGCGGTTGCCAGGCATGGGTCGTTCCGATTCCGCTCGCACTTGCCGCGCGCGACGGTCTCGCGGAGATCCGGCATCCCGCTGGATTGCCCGGCCATCCCGGATACACGATCCGCGACGATATCAACTGGCGTGTGAAGCACCGTGGCGCGAACCTTCCGTACTTTCAGCCTGCCTGTTTGACGCGACTAGATACCGCAATCGAGCGCTATCGAATGCCGCCGCCGCAGCATGTCCGCATCTCATCGCTGGCGTCGCCGCTGGCAGTATTGCAGGGTGCGTCATTGACGCTTGGCGGCGCGTCGTTGAAAAGCATTTGTCTACATGTCGTCGCGGCCGACGAACCGCAGGCACTCGAGGCTTTAACGACGGTCGGATGGAAGGTGGAATCCCGAGACGAGACCGGTGCTGACGTTCAACTGATCCTGGTGCGCGCGCGCTAATGTGATTGACGTCCCGCTTCTGCGACCGCAGGTGCCTCAGCCTCGATCCGCTCCGGTCGGAGTTCCCATGCGAGGCGCGGTGACACGACCCCGCCAAGGTGATCTCGTTGTTTGGATGCCGGATCGAAAACCTGGAAGCTCAGCGCGTTGTGGATGACGACGGGGACGTACTCGTCGCCACGGAACGCCACGACGTTCACATCGACCGTATAGATCGTGTCAGCCAGCAAGCCCGCGGGAATCCGGACCTCAGCCGCATAGACCCCTGGGCGTTCGACGAGAATGTCGTCGGGAAATCGGGACCGGAACGCGACCGCACCTTTCGCACGGACGTGAATCGTATACCGTCCGAAGTAGCCCGGCTTGGTAAAGCGGTGGAGGATACGGATCCGGCACTCCTGGCTCGCGTGCACTGCCCCAATCTGGCGGCCGTCGGCCGACCGCAACGTGACCGACAGGATTTCGGTGAGCGCGGAAATATGCGATCCCGTGTGGCCAAGCTTCGACGCCGTCAATGCCCACGCGGAATTCTGATACTCGGCGACGACGTCGCCCGGATCCCCGAGCTTGATGATCTCGCCTGCATTCAGCCAGAGCACCTGATCGCAGAGCCTGGTGATCGCCGTCATGTCGTGCGAGACGAACAATACCGTCATCCCTGACCGGCCTGCTTGCTGCACGCGATCGAGGCACTTCTCCTGGAACTCGAGGTCGCCGACAGCCAGCACTTCGTCGGCGAGCAGAATGTCAGGTTCCATGTTGATGGCCACGGAGAACGCGAGCCGCAGGTACATGCCGCTCGAATACTTCTTGACCGGCACGTCCATGAACTGGTCGATGCCGGCGAATTCGATGATGTCTGTGATTCGCGCTTCGACTTCGCCGGCGGCGATGCCGTAGAGCGCCGCGTTGAGAAAGATGTTTTCGCGCCCGGACAGATCCGGCTGAAAGCCCGCGCCGAGGGCGAGCAACGGGATCACGCGGCCATGTCCCACCACGCGCCCGGTTGTGGGCGGCGTCACGCGCGAGAGGACCTTGAGCAAGGTGGTCTTGCCGGCTCCGTTGGGACCGATGACGCCGAGAATAGTGCCGCGAGGCACGTTGAACGTGACGTTCTGGAGCGCCCACAGGTCCCGCTTGACGCGGGAACCAATCTGGTACCGCTTGCCGAGCCCGTTCACTTGAATCGCGTCCATCGAGCCCACGTCGATTATATCGGTATGATGAGAGCGCATTCGGAGTGATGGCCCTTGAGGTGAAGATCTCCGCTGACGACATCGAGCGTGCGTTCGCGCCATATGTGCTGCAGCGGTTTGGCGCGGACGATCCTGAGTGGCGCGCGATCGTGGCACGACTCGAGCGGAAGGAGCAGCGCCGCTACGACCGGTTCCGCCGGAACGAGCTTCCGCCACGGGACCGCGAACGCATCGAGGAGCAGTACAGCGTCATCTGGAGCCGAGGGCTTGATGAGCATCTGGCGGGCAGGCCGACGGCGTTCGAATGGTCGCGCGGGATCTGTCTGGCCCGAAGCATTGCGCGTAAACGCATCCACCAACTCGTTCTCCTCAAGACGCTCGAAGCCATTGCGCCGCGCACGGTCCTGGAGGTCGGGTGCGGGAATGGGTTCAATCTGCTGCTGCTGTCGTCGCATTTTCCCGAAGTCCGCTTCGGTGGCTTGGAGCTGACAGAGGCCGGAATACATGCGGCTCGTGAGCTGCTCTGGGATCACGAGCTCGCGCCCGCGGCCGAGGAATTTTTTGTCGGTTCCATTCGCGATCGATTCGCGTCTCGCCGAGTTCGCCTGGCGCGCGGTACGGGCGCGCAGCTGCCGTACCGCAGTGGCGCGTTCGACGTGGTCTATACCGTGCTGGCACTCGAGCAGATGGAATCCATCCGGGATGCCGTACTCAAGGAACTCAGACGCGTAGCGTCGCGTTACGTCGTCATGATCGAGCCTTTTCAGGAACTGAACGCCGACGGCATGCGGCGTCATTACATCGCATCCAACCAGTACTTCGACGCGCGCATCGACGCGCTCTCGCGGTTTGGGCTGCGTCCAATCGCCACGTTCACGGACCTCCCGCAAAAGGTCCAGTTCCACGTGGGCCTCGTCGTCGCCGAGCTCGTATAAGGCCGAAAACGACCGCGCCGGGGAAAGCCTTGCTCGGGACAGCTCAGCCGATCTAAGAATTGGGCCCCTCCCCAATGCGGATTCTGTTCGTGATGTGCAATCACGGATATTTGCGCAACTACGCGTCTTACGATACGACTCTTTGCGTCACGTGGGCACGAGGTGGTCGTTGGATCGCGGCGTGACCCCGCTCGTCGATTTCGTGTCCTACCAGATTGACTACGTGAAGACCGCCAAACGACTTGGCATTCCGGTGTCGATGGCTGTCGCCAGTTGGGACAATCTGACGAACAAGGGAACGGTCAATGTCCAGCCTGACCAGGTGATTGTCTGGAACAACGAGCAGAAGCGCGAGGTGGTGGCCACGCCAGGGCGACATGCCGCTGTTTGATGCCTCAAAGGCCGATTACTTCGATTCGCTCTTCCATTGCGAAGGCGTCGTCGCCGTCAACACCACCGGAATGATCGAAGCGGGAATCGTCGGACGCACAAGTTTCACGCTGCTCGCACCCGAGTTCGCCGCGACACAGAGTGGCACGGTCCACTTCGAGCATCTGACCTCGCCAGGGTTTCTGCGCACCGCGACGACGGTCGAGGAGCACCATCGGCAACTCGACTCAGAGCTGCGGCAGCCGTCAAATGCGCAACTTCTCGAGCCGTTCATCAAGGAATTCGTGCGACCGCGTGGCCTGGACGTCCCGGCAACCCCCATTGTGGTGAACGCGATTGAGGAGCTTGGACATTCGCGCCGCGTTGCCGCATCAGATGGTTTGGTTCCACGATTGCTGCGGCGGGCGCTCGACCGGTATGTCATTTCGGAAGCCGGCAACGTCGCCCGTGACGGCCAGCCGGCGAAGGGCAAGCGTCCGTCTCTGCGCACGCCGGGCACGACGCCTTCCAATTCGGCGTGAGGAGCAGACGTCGATTCGAGCGGTTTTGGTAGTCTGTACTGAGCAGTGCCAACGCTCCAATCGAAAATCGCAAAAGCATTCCGCGTACGCGGGCCTGGGCTCCGCCGAATCTATTTCAACGCGCGCCGCGCCAGCCGCTTTCTCCGCGATGCGCCTCGACGGTCGATCCTCGCGACGCTGTCGCGAACCGATGTCGACATTCCGGCGGATGCCGGGTTCGTAGTCGCGTCGCCTGAACGTTTCCCCGAAACCAACGCCATCGTCCATGAGGCGCGAGCTGCGCTTGCCAGCTACGATGCCACGAGTCCGCCGTCAGGAAAGAACCGCAAGCGGTTCCTGCAGAACGTGCTCGACTCGTCGTCGCTGACACTGGACTCCGCAATCCTCAGATTTGCGCTTCGAGGGGACGTGCTGTCTTCCGTCTCGCGTTACCTCGGTGTGGTGCCGCTGCTGACGACGATCTCGGTGTTTCACTCCGATACCGTCGCGGGTGATCCCACGAGCAGCCAGCTTTATCACTGCGACGGCGACGACGTCACGCAGGTAAAGATTTTTGTGTATTGCACCGACGTCGACGTCCCATCAGGGCCATTGACGCTGCTCGACGCGGCGACGACGCGGGAGGTGCAGCGGCGCACCGGCTACTGGTATCGCCACCGGTTGACCGACGAGCAGGTGCGCGCGGCCGTCGGGACGCCGGAAGAGCACGTCATCCTCGGGCCGACCGGAACAACCGTATTCGTCGACACGAGCCGCTGCTTTCACTTCGGATCGCGCGTCGCGCAAGGCGCCCCGCCACGTCTGGCCGCGATGATTCAGTACCAGACGCCGTATTCGTTCATGCTCCCCGCGGCGGCAGAGACCGCCGCGCCATTCCGTCGCCTGATCAACCCGTCGTTGTCGCCGTTACAGCGTCTCGTGCTGGGCGGGTAGCCGGGCCATTCGGCGCTAAAGTTCAGCGGTTTCCGCGTTGTCTCTCGCCCCGAAATGGCTTACCATGCAGGGGTTGTCGCCAATCTGGCCGACTAATTGCTGTCCGGTTTTAGCGGCAGGCCCAATCCAATACACCGGCCCACTTCCCATGGCATAGCGAGCGCGCGCCAGTTTCTGCTGGATCTGGCGGTGCCCTGCGAATCGTGTATGCGAAGCGGCCGGTTTTAAAGCTTCTGCGCGCCTTTTCTGTAGGTGAGAGGACGGTAGTCCGTACCGTCGCGCCCCACGCTTCATGAAAATCCTGTTTTCCCTCGGTAGCTTCGGGTTCCTCCGAAACTTCGAGCCCGCCGTCCGCCTGCTCGCACAACGCGGTCACGACCTTCACCTGGTTGCCGACCGCAAAGACCACGTTGGTGGAATTAAGACACTGGAGTTGCTGGAACGCGACTATCCGACGCGGATTCGCCACAGCTACGCGAGGGTCCAGAAGGATCCGTTCTGGCAGCCGCTCGGAGCCCAGCTCCGTCTGACGCTCGACTACTGGCGGTACCTGGATCCCCGATACGACGACTCCCCGAGCCTCCGCGCGCGTGGCGCATCGCAGGCACCTGCCATCGCGTCCACACTCGCGGGCTTGCCGATGCTCGGTTCGCGCGCCGGCCTTGTGGCCATGCGCACATGTGTGCGCACGCTCGAGCGCGCGGTTCCGGCGAATGCAGCGGCTATCGACTTTCTGCGCAAGGAACAACCGGACCTTCTGCTCGTCACGCCGCTGCTGTATTTCGGCTCGCAGCAGGTCGACTACGTGCGCGCGGCACGCACGCTCGGCATTCCAACCGTGCTCGGTGTGGGGAGCTGGGATCACCTGACGACCAAAGGGCTCATCCACGAACGACCTGATCGCGTGATCGTCTGGAACGAGGCACAGCGTGTCGAAGCCGCCGAGCTCCACGGCATCCACGCTGACGACGTCACCGTAACCGGAGCCCAGGCGTACGATCACTGGTTTACGCAGCAACCGACGTCTTCGCGAGCCGAGTTCTGCGCGAAGGTCGGCGTTCCCGCTGATCGACCGCTGCTGTTGTACCTCTGCTCGTCGCCGTTTATCACGCCGTACGAAGTTGGGTTCGTTCGTCAATGGATCGACGCGATTCGCTCGTCGAACGACGCTGAATTGCGCCGCGCAGCGCTGCTGATCCGTCCCCATCCGCAGCATGCGCAGCAGTGGCAGGAGTTCGATCCGGCGTCCTACGAAGCTGTCGGCATCTGGCCTCGCGCGGGTGCGAACCCTGTGGATCGCGAGGCGCGGTCCGACTACTACGACTCGATGTATCACAGCATCGCCGTCGTTGGCGTCAACACCAGCGCGCTCATCGAGTCCGGAATCGTCGGTCGCCCGGTCTACACCGTGCTGACCGACGAATTCGCGGGCCAGCAGGAAGGGACGCTGCATTTCCAGCATCTGAAAAACGTCAACGGCGGTCTGCTCACGGTCGCGTCCTCCCTCGAGGAGCACTGCGGGCAGCTTTCGGATGCCGTGCGGCGCCAGGGCGGAACTGATCCTCGAAGCCGCGCCTTTATCGAAGCGTTTGTGCGGCCACACGGCCTTGCGCAACCCGCTGCCGATCGTTTTGTCGCAGCGGTGGAACTGGAAGCGACAAGGCGGCCGGCGCCGCGCCGCACGCGACCTGTTGGGGCCGGACTCTGGCTGCCGATTCTCGCGCCGATGGCGGGGGCCGCTCGCGTCGCTCAGCGCGTCCGACGCTCGCAGCGTCGAGCGGAAGGCGAGAGCGCTCCTCGCCGGCTGAAGTTCCTCTTCATCGTCGGTTCTGCGGAGTACATCCGCTACTTCGATACGACCATGTCGTTGCTGCTCGACCGCGGTCATGAGGTCAGCATCGGCGTCAATCGACTACGGGAACGCAAGCACGCGCGCCTCGAAGGCCTCGACGATGCCCGCGTCCGCATTCTCGGTGTGATTCCGAAGCGGCTGGATGTCTGGACGCCGCTGGCACGCGCGGTCCGCGGGACGTTTGATTTCGTTCGCTATCTGCAGCCGCGTTTTGCGGACGCGCCGGCACTGCGCGCGCGGATGAAGCGGAAGGTGCTGCCGTCGTGGATGGCATGGCTCGATAGGAATAAGACGCTCAGCGATCGGCAGCTCGCCCGCTCGTATCGTTGGCTGACACGCCTCGAATCCGCGATTCCGGTCAGCCGTCGTCTCACGGATTTTTTCACCACGCACCGGCCGGATGTCGTGATCGTGTCGCCGCTCGTCGACGCGGCGTCGGATCAGGTGGACGCCGTGAGGGCCGCGCAATCGCTTGGCATTCCCGCAGTGGCGGCGATTGCGTCGTGGGACAACCTCACGAACAAAGGACAGCTTCGCGTCCGCCCCGACACGGTGACGGTCTGGAACGAGGAACAGAAGCGCGAAGCGGTGACGCTGCACGGCATCGAGTCGGCACGCGTCGAGGTGACAGGGGCGCAGCTGTTCGATCGCTGGTTCGAGCGCCGGCCGAGCCAGTCGCGCGAAGCGTTCTGCACGATGGTCGGCCTGCCCATCGATCGTGAAATCATCCTCTATACCGGTTCATCGGTATTCATCGCGCCGTCAGCCGTCGAGGCACCGTTCGCGCGTCGATGGATTGCGGCACTGCGGGCCTCGAGCAATCCAGTTGTCGCGAACGCCGCTGTCTTGGTCAGGCCACATCCTTTCAATGTTGAAGGGTGGCAGACGACCGACTTCAGCGATCTCGGCCCCGTCGCGGTGTTTCCGAATATCCGCTTCACTCCGTCGGCCGATTCGGCGCGCACGAGTTTCTTCGATTCGCTCTATTACGCCTCGGCGATTGTCGGCGTGAATACGAGCGCGATGGTCGAAGCGGCCATCCTCGGCAAGCCCGTGTTGTCGTTGATGACCGGCGATTTCGCGGCGACCCAGCAAGGCACGTTGCACTTCCACTATCTGCTTCCTGAAAATGGCGGATTTCTGCGTGTGGCTCGTTCCTTCGACGAGCACGTCACGCAGTTGACCGACGCGCTCCGCCATCCCGACGTCTGCCGCGCGGAGACGCAGTCGTTCGTGCGTTCGTTCCTGCGCCCGCGGGGGCTCGATGTTCCGTGCACGCCGCTCCTGGCGGACGCGCTCGAACGGGCGGCCGAGTTGCCATGTGTTCCACCTCGCGACTCCATCGGCGTCCGCATGCTCCGGTGCGCCGTTCTGCCCTTTGCGTTCGTGCTGCGCGTGACGGAATTCGGCGGCGGGAGCGGCCTGCTCTCCCGCAACGGGCTCGCCGAAGCGGGGGGACGCCTCGGTCGAACGACGCGGAGTGTCATTCGACTGGTTGTGATCCGTCCGGCCCGAGGCGTCATGTGGGTGATCCGCCGGGTCGCAGGGATGTTCCGTCGCGGTGTGCGCCGTGGCGTGTACTGGCTTCTCATTACGCCTCGGCGCGCCGTCAGGCTCTTTCGCCACGTGCGATACCACGTCGCCGTGCGCCTTCGCGGTGATGGACAGGCCTAGGCCGCTTCGCATTCTGCTGTCGATGCGCAACTTCTGGTACGTGCGCATCTTCGAATCAGTCGTCCGGATGCTTGCCGCGCGCGGCCACCAGATCCATCTGCTGATCGGACACGATCCGGATCCGACCGGGCAGTGGACCCCGTCCGCGGACGCGCTCGTGGCATCGTCGCCGAACATCACGATGGCGTTCGCCCATCGGTCCATCGACGACGAGTGGCTCGACTTGCGGTTGATGCAGCGGCTCGGTTCCGATTACGTCCGTTTCGTTCAGCCCGAGTACGCCAGCGCGCCGATTCTCCGAGACCGCGCTCGCGATCGCGTGCCCGAGTCGATTCGAGCGCTCGCCGACTACGCAGGAATCGGCCACGGCTGGGTGCGCCCGGTTCTCAAGACGACCCTCCGCGCTGCCGAACGCGCGGTTCCACCGGCGCCAGAACTGAAGGATGCCGTGATGTCGCATCGACCCGACGTCACGCTCGTGACGCCGCTCATCGATCTCGGCTCGTATCAGCACGACGTCGTGCGCATCAGTCGCTCCCTCGGGATTCCGACAGGCGTCTGCATCGGCAGCTGGGATCACCTGTCGAGCAAAGCGCTCATTCGCGATCAGCCGGATCACGTGTTTGTGTGGAACGACACGCAGAAGCGCGAGGCGGTGACGATGCACGGCATCCAGCCTGAGCGGGTCGTCGTCACGGGTGCGCAATGCTTCGATCACTGGTTCGATCGGCAGCCGGCGCTCAGCTGCGACGAGTTTGCCAGGAAGGTGGGCCTCGACCCGGCGCGCCGTTTTCTCGTGTATGTCTGCTCAGCGCTCTTCGAAGGGAGCCCGAACGAAGCGCAGTTCGTCCTTGAATGGATCGCAGCCCTCCGCAACAGCGCTCATGCGGACCTGCGACGGATCGGGATTCTGATCCGCCCACACCCGAAACGCAGCTTCGAATGGGACGGCGTCGAGCTCTCCCGGTTCGACAATGTCTCGCTGTGGCCCCGTCGCGGTACCGCGCCGAGCGACACGCCGAGCAAGGCCGACTACTTCGACACGCTCTTTCACAGCAGCGCTGTCGTCGGCATCAATACCAGCGCACTGATCGAAGGAGGCATCGTCGGACGCGCGGTCCATACGTTCCTGCTGCCTGAATTTCAGACCTGCCAGGAAGGGACGCTGCACTTCCATTACCTGCTGAACGCGGGTCTGCTCAGGGCGGGACGTGATCTCACAGAACACGTCGCGCAGCTCGCGACCACGCTTGGCACGGCCGATCCAGCGCAGCATTCGAATCGTGCGTTTGTGGAAGCATTCGTCCGCCCGCACGGGCTCACCGTCAGCGCCACAGATACCTTCGTCGATGCCGTTGAGCGTCTTGCGTCGATCTCCCCGGCGCCGCTGCGTGATCCAGTGTGGGCGCCGATCGTGCGGGCAGCCCTCCGACCAATCGCACGGCAGACCAGCGGCACGTTCATCGAATCCGTCGGCCGCCAACGACGCTATCGTGATAAAGCGGCAGAAAGCTCGGCGCGTAACGCGGCGCTGCAGGTGCAGCGCGCGGCCGAGAAGGCGCAGCGGCTCGAGGAGCGCCGTCTGCGCGTCGAGGCGCACGCACGCGAACGCGCTGAACGGGTGGCGCGCCATCAGGACGCGAAGCAGGTTCGCAGGGCAGAGAAGCTGCGCGAACGTGAGGAGCGGCTGACGCGCGAGCGCCGCGAGAAACAGCGGCATGCGTGGAGGGCGACGGTGGCGAAGTACTACCGCCGGCTGATCCACTCTTCGTCGGGGAGCTGATGAAGATTCTGTTTCTCGGGCGACATTTCACGTACTTCCGCAACTTTGAGTCAGTTCTGCGCGAGTTGGCCTCGCGCGGCCACCAGCTTCATCTCGCCGTCGAACAGGACGAATCGCTCGGCGGCACAAGACTCGTGCACTCGCTCGTCGATGCATTCCCGAATGTCACGGCCGGCGTTCTCCCCGAGCGCCTCGCGGACGATTGGACATGGACGGCGGGCCGCCTTCGACTCGGCCTCGACTATCTGCGGTATCAGCATCCCGTCTTCGATCGTGCATACA
>Ga0207701_10001334_pt1 | contig 26012 bp, 16 predicted proteins | sample KBSSwiSSwithPhiX_FD_184294 | JGI IMG/M metagenome (GOLD analysis project Ga0207701, IMG submission 184294) | Switchgrass rhizosphere bulk soil microbial communities from Kellogg Biological Station, Michigan, USA, with PhiX - S5 (SPAdes) (version 2) | ecosystem: Environmental > Terrestrial >... | reverse complement strand
CGATAACAATCAGGCCGAGCAATCCGGCACCGTCGATCACCCACCGCGCCTGTGGCGTCACCCGACCACTGAGGCCGCGGGTGGGCCAGACCATCGCCAGCGCCGCGCCGACGAGCAGCTCGAGCGCCCGCGTATCGGTGCCGTAGTAGACGCGCGAGGGGTCGAGCGAGGGGTGGTAGAGAATCGCCATCAGGATCCCCGAGCAGAGCGCTGCGACGAGGGCGACGGCGGCGAGACGGGGCCGCGGCCCTGACTTGCGCCGGGTCGGTCGAGTCGAGGACGTGCAGCTCCGGGAAGCCCGGAATCATCCCGAAGGTCTGCCGCATCACATCCGGGCCCAGGCTCGAGCCCCCCATTCCCAGCAGCAGGACATGGGAGAAGCTGCCGCGCCGGGCGGCCTCGGCGATCTCGGTGAAGCGCTGGACGTGCGCCAGCTGGTCATTGGTGACGCCCAGCCAGCCCAGCCACTGGGCCTCGTCCTTGCCGCTCCACAGCGACGGATCGCGCTGCCACAGCCGCCGGACCTTGCCCTCCTTGCGCCATTCGGCCAGCGACTCGCTGACCGCGCCGCACAGCGCGGGCGGCAGCTGGTAGGTCATGCGATTGATCTTCTTGGCCAGCACGTCGCGGCTTTGCCGCTGGACCGCCTCCAGCAGCTTCTCGAAGGCGTCGGCGAACAGGCGCACGCCCTGGGCGAGCAGACCGTCGGTGATCTCCTTCATCGAGATTCCCAGCTCGGACACCGTGGTCATCGTGTCGCGCGCGCCGTCGATGTCCTCGACCAGGCTGGCGCGCGGCCGGCCGTGATCGCGAAAAGCGTCGAGCGTGGCAGGCGGAATGGTGTCGACGGTGTCGGGTCCGACCAGCTCCTCGACGTAGAACACGTCGGGGTAGCTGGGGTTCTTGGTGCCGGTGCTGGCCCAGAGCAGGCGTTGCGTGCGCGCGCCCCGCACCGCCAGCGACTGCCAGCGCGGGCCGGCGAAGATCTCCTGGTAGCGCTGATAGGCCAGCCTGGCGTTGGCGATCGCGACCTTCCCGGCCAGCGACTGCAGCAGGGCGTGCTCTTGCGCGGGGAGGGTCCCCGACGCCAGCCGCTCGGCGATCAGGGCGTCGAAGGCGGAGTCGATCCGGCTGACGAAGAAGCTGGCGACGCTGGCCACGCGCGCCGGATCGCCGCCCCGCCCGGCGAACTGCTCCAGGCCCGCGAGGTAGGCCTCGGCCACCTGTTCGTAGGCCTCGCGCGCGAACAGCAGCGTCGCGTTGACGTTGATGCCCTCGCCGATGAGCTGCTGGATGGCGCAGATGCCCGGCGCGGTGGCCGGCACCTTGATCATGAGATTCTCGCGGCCCACCGCGCGCCAGAGGTGCCGGGCCTCGTCGAGCGTGCCGGCCGTGTCGAACGCCAGCAGCGGCGACACCTCGAGGCTGACGTATCCGTCGCGGCGCGAGGTCTCATCGTAGACCTGGCGCAGGACGTCGGCGGCGTCCTGCATGTCCCGGATGGCGAGCCGCTCGTACAGGCTCTTGGGGTCCATGCTGGCGGCGCCGGGCGCCTCCAGCAGGTCCTGGTAGTCGGAGCTGCCGGCGATGGCCTTCTCGAAGATCGAGGGGTTGGAGGTCAGTCCGGTCAGGCCGTCTTCCTCGATCAGGCGGCTCAGGTCACCGCTGGAGATCAAGCTGCGGCGGACATAGTCCAGCCACACCGACTGCCCGAACACGCCCAGCGCGCGCAGGGGGTTCTCCAGCGCGGTCATCTTCGCCAGCCGGCGCAGGTGGCGCTCCTCGCCGCTGAAACGCGCCCCGAGGAAGGCGTGGATCAGCTCCCGCGCCAGCTCGGAGCCGACGACGCGGCCGCCCAGCACCAGCACGTTCATGTTGTCGTGCTCGACCCCCTGATGGGCCGAGTAGGTGTCGTGGCACAGGCCGGCGCGGACGCCGGGGATCCGGTTGGCGGCCATCGAGGCGCCGACACCGCTGCCGCACAGCAGGATGCCGCGGTCGACGTTGTGGCACTGCACGGCCGCGCCCACCGCCTCGGCGAAGTCGGTGTAGTCCACGGGGTCCCTGTCGCTGGTGCCGACGTCGATCACCTCGCACTTCTCTGCGCGCAGGAAGATCTTGACCGCCTCCTTGAGGTCGAACCCGGCATGATCGGACCCTATGGCGACACGCATCGTTCACCTCCCAGCGGTAGTTTGCGGATCATGTTCGCGCGCGCGACCGAGCACGCGTCGCGTGTGAAGGGCGATCATCAACTCTTCGTTGGTGGGTATCACCCAGGCCGACGCGGCGCCGCCCGGCCGGCTGATGCAAGGTCCGCCGCGCGCGTTGGCCTCCTCGTCCAGGTCCAGCCCCAGCCAGCGCGCGTCCCGGCATACCCGGGCCCGGATGGGAGCGGCGTTCTCGCCGATGCCCCCCGTGAAGACCAGGGCGTCCAGCCCGCCCAGCGCCGCCACCAGGGAGCCCAGCTCGCGGCCGATGCGGTACACGAACAGATCCAGCGCCTGCACGGCGGCCTCGTCGGAGCGAGCCAGCAGCTCGCGCATGTCGCTGCAGCCGCCCGACACCCCGAGCAGGCCCGATTCCTGGTACAGGAGCCGCTCCAGCGCGCGGGCGTCCATGCGCCGTTGGTCCATCAGGTACAGCAGCACGCCCGGATCGATCGAGCCGCAGCGGGTCCCCATCATCAGGCCGTCCAGCGCGGTGAAGCTCATGGTGGTGGCCACCGAGCGGCCCGCGGCCAGGGCGGCCATGCTGGCGCCGTTGCCCAGATGGGCCACCACGGTGCGCCCGGCGGCGGCGGCCGGGACCTGGCTGGCCAGGGCCGAGGCCACGTACTCGTAGGACAGCCCGTGAAATCCGTAGCGGCGTATGCCCTCGTCGAAGTAGCGGCGCGGCAGCGCGAAGGACTGCGCCACCCGCGGCTGGGTGTGGTGAAAGGCGGTATCGAAGCAGGCGACCTGCGGCAGCGAGGGCATCTTCTGCGCCACGGCCCGGATCGCCGACAGGTTGTGCGGCTGGTGCAGCGGGGCCAGGGGCGCCAGGGCCTCGAGCTCGGCCAGCGTCGCGGGATCGACCAGGACCGGCGTCGAGAAGCGGGTGCCGCCGTGGACCACGCGATGGCCCGCGGCAAAGATGCGGTGCTCGCCGAGGACGCCGCTCTGTCCCCAGGCGAACAGGTAGTCGACGGCGCCCTCGTGCCCGAGCTGGGTGTCGGCCGGCCACTGGTTCTCGCCGACCAGCACGCCGCCGGCGCGCGCCACGAAATGCGGCCGGCCCAGCAGTCCCTCGAGCTGGCCGCGCAGCAACGGCCGCGGCGGATCCCCGTCGACGAAGACGGAGAACTTCAGGCTCGAGGAACCGGCATTCAGCACCAGTAGAGCGTCGGACATGGCTGTCGCTTCGAACCGTCAACCGCCGAAGCAGGGGACCAGGGTCAATCGGGCCAGGTCCAGTCGGTGATCTCGGGGCGGTCGCGGCCCTGCTCGTGCGCATAGGTGAGGTTGTCGATGATCGCGTTCTTCATCTCTTCTTTCAGGTGGGCGGCCTTGGCGCGCAGCTTGGGCACGCGATCGATGACATCGATGACCAGATCGAAGCGAGAGGTCTCGTTCAGCATGGCCAGCTCGAGTGGCGTGTTGATGTTGCCCTTCTCGCGGTAGCCGTGCACATGCAGGTTCTCGTGGCCCTTGAAGCGATAGGCCAGCTTGTGAATCAGCCACGGGTATCCGTGGAAATTGAAGATGATCGGCTTGTCCGAGGTGAACAGGCCGTCGAACTCGGCCTCCGTCGAGCCGTGCCGGTGCTGGGACGCGGGCTGCATCTTGAACAGGTCGACGACGTTGACGAAGCGCAGCTTCAGCTCGGGCAGCTGCTTGCGCAGGATGGCGGCCGCCGCCAGCGCCTCCAGCGTGGCCACGTCACCGCAACAGGCCAGGACCACGTCGGGCTCTTCGCCGATGTCGGTGCTGGCACGCCGCCAGATGCCGAGACCCTTGGTGCAGTGGACGATGGCCTCGTCGATGGTGGTGAACTGCAGGTGCTTCTGCTTGTCGGCGACGATGACGTTGACGTAGTCGGTGCTGCGCAGGCAGTGGTCGGTCACCGACAGCAGCGTGTTGGCGTCCGGCGGCAGGTAGATGCGCACCACCGATGACGCCTTGTTGGTCACCAGATCGATGAAGCCAGGGTCCTGGTGCGAGAACCCGTTGTGATCCTGGCGCCACACCGTGGACGACAGCAGGATGGTCTCCGACGACACCGGCGCCCGCCACCTGACGTGGTTCTTGCTGATGTCCAGCCACTTGGCGTGCTGGTTGACCATGGAGTCCACCACGTGGGCGAAGGCCTCGTAGGTGTGGAACAGGCCGTGTCGCCCGGTGAGCAGGTATCCCTCCAGCCAGCCGAGCAAGGTGTGCTCGGACAGCATCTCCATGACCCGGCCGTCACGCGCCAGCTCGCCGCCGTCGGCGTCCTCGGGCAGCATCTCGGCCATCCAGGTCTTCTTGCTGACCTGGTAGATGGCCTGCAGGCGGTTTGAGGCGGTCTCGTCGGGGCCGAAGACCCGGAAGCGGGTGGGGTTGTTGCGCATCACGTCCCGCAGCAGCTCGCCCATCGGCTTGGTGTTCTCGTGCATCGTCGTGCCGCGCGCCGGCACCTTCAGGGCGTAGTTGCGGAAGTCGGGCATGTCCAGGTCCTTGCGCAGCAGGCCGCCGTTGGCGTGCGGGTTCGAGCCCATGCGGCGCGTCCCCTTGGGCGCCAGCGCCTTGATCTCGGGCATCAGGCGCCCTTCCTTGTCGAACAGCTCCTCGGGGCGGTAGCTGCGCATCCAGTCCTCCAGGACCTTGAGGTGCGCCGAGTTCTCCCGCACGTCCGCGAAGGGGACCTGGTGCGAGCGCCAGAAGCCCTCCAGCTTGTGGCCGTCCAGCTCCTTGGGTCCGGTCCATCCCTTGGGCGAGCGCAGCACGATCACCGGCCAGCGCGGCCGGGTGACCTCCTTGGACTGCCGGGCCGTCCGTTGCACCGCGCGGATCTCGTCGATGGCCCGCTCCATCGTCTCGGCCATCTTCTGGTGCATCTCCGCCGGGTCGTTGCCCTCCACGAAGTAGGGCTTGTAGCCGTAGCCGACGAACAGGGCTTCCAGCTCTTCGCGGCTGATGCGCGACAGGATGGTCGGGTTGGCGATCTTGTAACCGTTGAGGTTCAGGATCGGCAGCACCGCGCCGTCGCGGGCCGGGTTGAGGAACTTGTTGGAGTGCCAGGAGGTGGCCAGCGGGCCGGTCTCGGCCTCGCCGTCGCCGACGACACAAGCCACGATCAGGTCGGGGTTGTCGAACGCCATCCCGTAGGCGTGCGACAGGCTGTAGCCGAGCTCGCCGCCCTCGTGGATGGATCCGGGCGTCTCCGGGGTGACGTGGCTGCCGATGGCGCCGGGGAACGAAAACTGCTTGAAGAACTTTTGCATCCCCTCGGCGTCTTGGCTCTTGTCGGGATAGAACTCCGAATAGGTGCCCTCGAGGTAGGTCGGTCCCAGCACACCGGGCGCGCCGTGGCCGGGGCCGGCGACGAAGATCACGTCCAGGTCGTGCTTCACGATCATCCGGTTCAAGTGCACCCAGACGAAGGACAGGGCCGGGCTGGCGCCCCAGTGCCCGAGCAGCCGGTACTTGATGTGGTCCAGCTCCAGGGGCTTGCGCAGCAGGGGATTGCTCTTCAGGTAGATCATCCCCACCGAGAGGTAGTTGCAGGCGCGCCAGAAGGCGTTGGTCAGCTCCAGCTCCTTGGCGGACAGCGGTCCGCTCCCTTCTTTGCTCTTGGGCGATGGCGGGGCGCCCCGGGTGCCGGCGGACGGCGGCGGCTCGCGCACCTCGGCGGAGGGGGCGGCGGCCGCTTCAATCGCGGGACTGGCGTTCGCTTCGCTGATCGAGTCTGGCTTTGCCAAGGGATCCTCCAGATGGAAAATGTTGTTCGGGTGTCACGGCCGGCGGACAGGCCGATCAGGCGGTGGCTGATTGGCTCTCCATGGCGCTGTCATATCGACCCAGCGCCGCGGCGCTGTCGCACTGGGCGCGATGATGGAAAGCGTGCTGCCCGGCCGCGACGTTCTCGCTCTTGCCCTGCCAGGCCTCGAGCGCCTCGTCCTGCAGCGCGCGCCCGTACGAGAAGCTCAGCTTCCACGGCTTCGGTCCGTCGAGCTGGCTGATGGCGGCCAGGTGCTGGGTGGCCAGCACGTGATCCTGTCCGCCCGACAGGAACACGATCCCTGGAACCGCGGGCGGCACCTGCCGGCGCAGCGTGCGCAGCGTGGCCGTCGCCACCGCCTGGACCGTCGCGCGCTCGCGGCAATCCCGGCCTGCGATGACCATGCTGGGCTTGAGCAGCATCCCTTCCAGGCGCACTCCTTGTTCGAAGAGGGCGTCGAAGACCAGGTGCAGGACGCGCGCGGTCACCGCCTCGCAGTCTCCGATGGTGTGCCCGCCGTCCATCAGCACCTCGGGCTCGACGATGGGGACCAGGTCCTGCTCCTGGCAAAGGGCGGCGTAGCGCGCCAGCGCATGCGCGTTGGCAATCAGGCAGCGCGCGGTCGGCAAGCCCTCGCCGATGTGGATCACCGCCCGCCACTTGGCGAAGCGCGCGCCTATCTGGCGGTACGCCCCCAGCCGATCGCGAAGCCCGTCCAGGCCCTCGGTGATGAGCTCCCCGGGCGAGCCGGCCAGCGGCTTGGCGCCGCTGTCCACCTTGATGCCGGGGATCACCCCCTGCTGGATCAAGAGATCCACCAGCGGGGTTCCCGTCGAGCCGTTCTGGCGGATGGTCTCGTCGTGCATGATGACGCCGCTGATGAAGTCGGCGATGCCCGGGGTGGTGAAGAACATCTCGCGGTAGGCGCGACGGCTGTCCGGCGTCGATTCGATGCCGTGCGCGGCCAAGCGGCCGGTGAGGGTGTGCACCGTCTCGTCGGCCGCCAGCAGACCTTTGCCATCGGCCACGATGGCCTGCGCGATCTGGTCGAGGTTCATCGTCGTCGTCATGGCTTATCAGTCACTCCCTGATGGAAGGTAAGGGCCCGGTCATGCACCAGCAATCACGACAGGGGCGATCGGCCGCGCGACCGGCCGAATACGGCGCCCCCCGACAGTGGCTCTGTGGCTCAGTGGATCGGCGGCCCCACTTCGCCCACGCGTCCCAGGCGGACCTGGCCATACTTGCGCGCCGAATCGATGACGCGCGCGGTGAAGATCAGGGCCAGGTGAGAGAACGCCTGCGGAAAGTTGCCGATCTGGCGCTGCAGCTTCGGGTCGTACTCCTCCGACAGCAAGCCGAGGTGGTTGCGCAGGCCCAGCAGCTTTTCGAACAACGCCTCGGCCTCGTCGATCCGCCCGGCGAAAGCGTAGTTGTCGGCCAGCCAGAAGCTGCAGGCCAGGAACGCGCCCTCGCTGCCCGGCAGGCCGTCGGTCCCCGCCTCGGTGGCGTAGCGGAGCACGAACCCGTCGCGAACCAGGTTCTTCTCGATGGCGGCGACAGTTCCCTTCACCCGCGGATCGCTGGCCGGCAGGAAGCCGACGTGCGGCATCACCAGCACGCTCGCGTCCAGGGTCTCGCCGCCGTAGTACTGGGTGAAGGCGCCCACGCGCGCGTTGAAGCCCCGCTCACACACCTCGGCGTGGATCCGCTCGCGCAGCGTCGACAGGTGCGGCAGCAGCGCGCGTCCCTCCGCGCCGCCCATGCCCATCTCGTCGATGGTTCGCGTCGCCCGATCGATCGCCACCCAGGCCATCATCTTCGAATGGGTGAAGTGGCGGCGGCCGCCGCGCACCTCCCAGATGCCGTCGTCCTCCTGTTGCCAGGCGCGCTCCAGGAACTCGATCAGCTTCAGCAACGGTGGCCAGGCTTCCTCGCGCGCGGCCAGGCCGGCGCTCCGGCCGGCGTACAGCGCCGACAGCAGCTCGCCGTAGACATCCAGCTGGAACTGTCCGGAGGCGGCGTTGCCGACGCGAACCGGTCGTGACCCTTCGTAGCCGGGCAGCCAGGGCAGCTCGAACTCGGTCAGCCGGCGCGCGCCCTCGACGTTGTACATGATCTGCATGTCCTCGGGTGCGCCGGCCGCCGCGTTCAGCAGCCAGTCGCGAAAGCCGCGCGCCTCGTCCAGATAGCCGCCGATCAGCAGCGCGTCGATGGTCAAGCTGGCGTCGCGCAGCCAGCAGAACCGGTAGTCCCAGTTCCGGCTGCCGCCGATCTCCTCGGGCAGCGAGGTGGTGGGCGCGGCGACGATCGCGCCGGTGGGCGCGTAGGTCATCGCCTTGAGCGCGAGCAACGACCGGATGACCGCGTCGCGCGCGCCGCCATCGTAGGTGCAGCGACCGGCCCACCCTTCCCAGTACGACTGCGTCGCCGACAGCGCCTCGTCGGCGGCCAGGATGGCGGGAATCGGCTCGTATGACGAGTGCCAGTTGAGCTGCAGGGGGATCCGATCGCCCTTGCGCACCGTCAAGTAGGCCGACACCTGGGTGTCCTTGGTCGTGAGCTGGACCGGCGCGCGCACCACGACCGTGTCGGGCCCGGCGGTGAAGCGCACGCCGCCCTCGGCCGGCGTCACCCACGGCGTGTCGTTGCCGTAGCCGAAGCGGACGTCGAGCAGCATCTCGAGCTGGACCTCGCCTTCCAGCCCCTCGATGATGCGGACCACGTCGCAGCGCTCATCTCGGCTCTCGCCTGACTGGCGCACCGGCATGAAGTCGATGACCCGGACCGCGCCGCCGTCGCAGATGAAGTCGGTCTCCAGGATCATCGTGTCGCCGCGGTACCGCTGCTTGTTCTCGCGCACCGCTACCGTCGGACGCAGCGCCCAGCGCCCGTGCTCGTCGTGACCGACCAGCGCGGCGAAGCAGGCGTCCGAATCGAATCGTGGCCCGCACAGCCAGTCTATGGATCCGGACCGCGATACCAACGCCGCGGTGCGCGTGTTGCCAATCAGCCCGTAGTCCTCGATCCGAGATGCCATTGGTCACCCTCCGGTTGGTTGGGCGTGCAATGTGGGGCGGCAAACCGCCGCTGCACCTCGGGCATGGTCCCGAAAATTCGTGGAACGCCGCGATCGGCGGCTGGCTTCCGGCGGCGCGCGCCTGTCGGGCCAACACCGATACTCGAACCCACCTCGGCGCCAGCGCCTTGCCACGCCGCCGCATCGAATCCAGTCATCACCACGATGAAAAACAAGGAATACGTGAAGCAGCTGCGCAAGCTGCAAGCCCAGCTGTGCAACCTGCAGGAGTCGGTCAAGCGCGAAGGGAACCGGGTGATCATCGTGTTCGAGGGGCGCGATACGGCCGGCAAGGGCGGCACCATCCGGGCCCTCACTGAACGCGTCAGCCCGCGGGTGTTCCGGGTGGTGGCGCTGCCCGCTCCTTCGGACCGCGAGAAGACCGAGATGTACCTGCAGCGCTACATGGCGCACTTTCCCGCGGCGGGCGAGATCGTGATCTTCGATCGCAGCTGGTACAACCGCGCCGGGGTCGAGCACGTGATGGGCTTCTGCAGCAAGACGGAGTACCACAGGTTCCTCGAGATCGCCCCCGAGGTGGAGCACCTGATCGTGAGCAGCGGGATCCAGCTCATCAAGCTGTGGCTCGAGGTGGGACAGGAGGAGCAGGAGCGGCGCATGAACGCGCGCGTCGAGGATCCGCTGCGGCAGTGGAAGCTGTCTCCGATGGACCTCGAATCCTGGCCGCGCTGGTACGAGTACTCGCGGGCCCGGGACAAGATGCTGGAGGCCACCGACAGCAAGCACGCGCCCTGGTACATCCTGCGCTCGGACGACAAGCGCCGCGCGCGCCTGAATTGCATCTCCCACATTCTCGGGCTGATTCCCCGCAAGAAGGTGCGCCACGAGAAGGTGAAGCTGCCCAAACGCTGGACCAAGAATCGATACGACGATCAGGCCAGCTTGAAGCGGAGAAGGTTCGTCGCGGAGAAGTGGTGAGCCCGACCTGCGCGCTTGTAGGACGGATCCCTAATCGCCCGCCCGTAGGTTGCGTGCTTACCGGGCGGCCTCAGTTTGCTGGGCCGAGGAGGTGAATTGGTGAACCTACGCACCGTCGGTCGTTTGTCTGTCCTTGCCACCGGCGGGGCCGTGCTCCTCGCGACAGGGTGCTCGGTCGGCCCGAACTTCACCAAGCCCGAAGTCCCGGTCACCGCAACCTGGCGCACGGCGAACGACGCGCGCATCGCCACCCAGAAGGCGGCCGACAGCGTGTGGTGGAAGGCGTTCAACGACCCGGCGCTGGACCGACTGGTCGAGCTCGCCTACCAGCAGAACCTGCCACTACAGATCGCCGGCCTGCGCATCCTGGAGGCGCGCGCGCAGCTGGGCGTCGCCACCGGCATGCAGTTCCCGCAGTCGCAGTTCCTCTTTGGCAAAGCGACCTGGATCGGGATCAGCCAGAGCGTGCCCCTCGCCTCCATCGCGCCTCGCAACTACGGGGACTATCAGGTGGGCTTCGACGCCGCCTGGGAGCTGGACTTCTGGGGCAAGTACCGGCGCGGCGTCGAAGCCGAGACCGCCGGCGTGCTCGCCTCGGTGGCCGACTACTATTCCGCCATCGTCTCGGTGTCCGCCGAGGTGGCGCGCACCTACGTGGTGCTGCGTACCTTCGAGGCGCTGGTGGAGAAATCCCGCGAGAACGAGCGGGTCCAGGAAGAGGGGCTGCAGATCGCCGAGTCTCGCTTTCACAACGGTGCGACCTCGGAGCTCGATCCTTCCCAGGCGACGACCTTGCTGGAGAGCACCCGGGCCTCGATTCCGCCGCTGCAGAGCAGCGCGCAGCAGGCGCGAAACGCCCTGAGCACACTGCTGGGCCAACCCGCGGGCACCATCGACGCCTTGCTGGAGGGCCCGCCGGGGGTGCCCAAGGCGCCGGCGTCGGTGGCGGTGGGAGTGCCGGCCGAGATGCTGCGCCGCCGTCCGGACATCCGCAGCGCCGAGCTCAGCGCCGCCGCGCAGTGCGCGCGAATCGGCGTCGCCAAGGCCGCGCTGTACCCGAGCTTCTCGTTGCTGGGCACGATCGGGCTCGAGACCACCAGCAATACCACCGCCCCGTCACACAAGTTCTTCTCTCCCAACAGCATCTTTTATTCGGCGGGACCTCAGATCAACTGGCCCTTCCTCAACTACGGCCGCCTGACCAACGCCGTCCGGGTCGAGGACGCGCGGTTCCAGGAGACGCTGGTTGGCTATCGCGACATCGTGCTCAGGGCGGTGCAAGAGGTGGAGGACGCGCTGGCCGGCTTCACCAACGCCCAGGCCGCCCTGCTGTTCCAGCAACGCGCGGTGACCTCCGCGCAGCGGGCGGTGCAGCTGTCCCTGGTGCAGTACCGGGAAGGCGCCGCGGACTATCAACGCGTGCTGGATGCGCAACGGTCTCTGTTGCAGCAGGAGAACACCTTGGTTCAGACCAGCTCGTCGGTCGCCACCAACCTGATCGGCCTTTACAAGGCGCTGGGCGGGGGCTGGGAGTCGCGCCAGGGCCAGCCGGCGGTGCCGGAGCCCACGCAGCGCCAGATGAAAGAACGTACCAACTGGGGCGACATGTTGCCGCAGCCATCGCCGCCGGTCAGCGCACAGAGCTCCCCCCAGGGGAAGCAAGTAGGGAGTCTGCCATGAAGAAACCGTCAAAACGGGGTTGGAAGTGGATCATCGCGGGCGCCGCCGTCTTGGTTGTCGCGTTCGTCGGCTTCAAGATCTGGAAGAAGCAGCAGAGCAAGCTGCCCGAAGGGATCGTGGCGGGCAACGGGCGGATCGAGGGCAAGCTGGTCGACGTGGCCGCCAAGGAGCCGCTGCGGGTCAAGGAGATCCTGGTTCAAGAGGGTGACCTGGTGAAGCCGGCGCAGGTGCTGGCCCGGCTGGACACCGTCACCCTCGAGTCGGAGCTGGCGCAGGCCAAGGCTTCCATCGCCGCCGCGGAGGAGAAGCTGCAGCTGTCGCGCGCCACCATCTCCAAGCAGCGCAGCGAGATCAAGCTGGCCGGCGTCGAGGTCAACCGCTCGCAGAAGCTGGTGCAGGAGGGCGCCGGCTCGCAACGGGAGCTCGACGTCCGCACCACCAAGCGGGCGACCACCGAGGCCTCGCTGGGGGAGGCGGAGGCCGGGCTGCAGACCGCCATCCAGGAGGTGGAGGTCGCGCGCGCCAGCGCGGCGACCATCCAGACCCGCATCGACGACGCGACCCTGAAGTCGCCGGTCACCGGACGCGTGCTGTATCGCCTGGCCGAGCCCGGCGAGGTCCTGGGCCCGGGCGGAAAGGCGATGACGCTGGTGAATCTGGAGGACGTCTACATGGAGATCTTCTTGCCTTCGGACGAGGCGGGAAATTTGAAGGTGGGGGCGGAAGGGCGGATCACGGTCGACTACGATCCCAAGCGAGCGGTGGCCGGATTCGTCAGCTTCGTGTCGCCGGAGGCGCAGTTCACGCCCAAGCAGGTCGAGACCCGCAGCGAGCGCGAGAAGTTGATGTTCCGGGTCAAGATCCAGGTGCCCAAGGAGGTGGCCAGCCAGTACGTGGAGCGCATCAAGACCGGCGTGCGGGGCGTCGGCTACGTCAAGACCAAGGACAGCGCCGCCTGGCCGGACCGGCTGCAGCACCTGGTGGCGCCGACCAAGACCGCCTCGCTGTCCGAGTGACCATGGAGCCGGTCGTCTCGATCAAGGACGTGACCCACCGCTATGGCCGCGTCGTCGCGCTCGACGGGATCTCGCTGGATATTCCGCAAGGCCTCATGGTCGGGATCGTGGGCCCCGACGGGGTGGGCAAGTCGACGCTGATGGCGCTGGTGGCTGGCTCGAAGAAGATGCAGGCGGGAAAGATCACCGTGCTGGACGGCGACATCGGCGACGTCCGGCATCGGCGCGCGGTGGGGCCGCGCATCGCCTACATGCCGCAGGGGCTGGGCAAGAACCTCTACCTCGAGCTCAGCGTTCAGGACAACGTCGACTTCATGGCGCGCCTGTTCGGCCTGCCGGCGGCCGAGCGCCGGGTTCGCGTCAAGGAGTTGCTGGCCGCCACCGGATTGGGCCCGTTCGCCGATCGCCCGGCCGGCAAGCTCTCGGGGGGCATGAAGCAGAAGGTGGGGCTGTGCGGCGCGCTGGTCCACGACCCGGATCTGTTGATCCTCGACGAGCCCACCACCGGGGTCGATCCGCTGTCGCGGCGGCAGTTCTGGTCGCTGATCGACGACATCCGCAAGGATCGACCCGGCATGAGCGTGGTCATCTCCACGGCCTACATGGACGAGGCGCAACAGTGGGACTGGATCGTGGCCATGGACGCCGGGCGCGTGCTGGCCACCGGCACACCGGCCGAGCTGATGCAGAGGACCGGCGCGCACGATCTGGAGCAGTGCTTCATCGCGCTGCTGCCGGAAGAGAAGCGCATGGGTCACACCGAGCTGGTCATCCCGCCGCGGGCGGCCGGCGCGTCCGAGATCGCCATCGAGGCGCACGACCTGACCTGTCGCTTTGGCGCCTTCACCGCGGTCGACCGGGTCAGCCTGTCGATCGAGCGCGGGGAGATCTTCGGTTTCCTCGGCTCCAACGGCTCCGGCAAGTCGACCACCATGAAGATGCTGACCGGCTTGTTGCCCCCCACCGAGGGCGGCGCCAAGCTGTTCGGCAGCGCCGTGGACGCCGGCAGCCTGGAGGTGCGCAAGAACCTGGGCTACATGACCCAGGCGTTCTCGCTGTACGGGGAGCTGACCGTGCGCCAGAACCTGGTGCTGCACGCGCGGCTCTATCACCTGCCGACGGACAAGGCCAAGGTGCGCATCCAGGAGCTGGTCGATCGATTCGGGCTGGACGCGCACCTGGACGCGGCGGCCGAGGAGCTGCCGATGGGCCTGCGCCAGCGGCTGTCCCTGGCGGTGGCCGTGCTGCACGAACCGCAGATCCTGATCCTGGACGAGCCTACCTCCGGGGTCGATCCGGTCGCGCGCGACAGCTTCTGGGAGCTGCTGGCCGCGCTGTCGCGGCAGCAAGGCGTCACGATCTTCGTGAGCACCCACTTCATGAACGAAGGGATGCGCTGCGATCGCATCTCGCTGATGAACGCCGGGCGGATCTTGGCCTGCGATTCGCCACAGAAGCTGATCGACGGGCGCGGGGCCGCCAGCCTGGACGAAGCCTTCATCGGCTACATGGAGGACGCGATCGCCGCGGCGGCGCCGCGCGCCGGAACCGTCACCGAGTCGCCGGCCAGCCAGGAGGCGTCCGGGGCCGCGGCGGCCCAGGCGCCCTCGGCGAAGCTGTCGCCGATGCAATTGCGCGTGGGCCGGATGGCCGCCTACGCGCGCAACGAGACCATGCAGATCATGCGCGATCGGGTGCGACTGATGTTCGCGTTCCTCGGCTCGGCGCTGTTGATGCTGGTCTTCGGCTTCGGCATCACCACCGACGTCGAGCATATCCGCTATGCCACGCTGGACCTGGACCGTTCGCCGGAGAGCCGGATGTACCTGGAGCAGTTCGCCGGCTCACCCCGGTACTTCACCGGCACGGCCCCGGTCACGTCGGCCGACGAGGCGCTGAAGCGCTTGCAGTCGGACGACGTCTCGGTGGTCCTGGAGCTGCCGCCCAGCTTCGGCCGGGATCTGCACCGGGGCTCCGGGCCGGAGATCCTGGCCCAGGTCGACGGCGCCATGACCTTTCGCGGCGACACCGTCGAGCAATACGTCAAGGGCGTGCACAGCCGGTTGCTGGGAGATCCCGCGACCGGCCTCAAGAGCACGCTTCCCAGCTACACCGCCGACATCCAGGAGCGGTACATGTACAACCCCACGTTCGAGAGCGTCTACTCGATCGTGCCCAGCGTCCCGGCGCTGCTGCTGCTGCTGATCCCGGCGATCCTGATGACCGTCAGCATCGTGCGCGAGAAGGAGCTGGGCTCGATGATCAACTTCTACGTCACCCCCACCGGGCGCCTGGAGTACCTGCTGGGCAAGCAGCTGCCCTACGTGGTCATCGGCATGATCAACTTCGTCATCTTGACCCTTTTGACCCTGGTCATCTTCGGCGTCTCGATCAAGGGCAACTTCCTGATGCTGGCCCTGTGCACCGTGCTGTACGTGATCGCGACCACCGGCATCGGGATGGTCACCTCTACCTTCACCAGCAGTCAGGTGGCGGCGGTGTTCGTCACGGCGATCCTCACCATCGTGCCCACCATCCAGTTCTCCGGCTTGTTGCAGCCGGTCTCGACCCTGCAAGGAAACGCCGGGCGCATCGGCTCGATCTGGCCGGCCTCCTACTACATTCACTCCAGCCTGGGCGCCTACACCAAGGGGTTGGGATTCCGCCTGATGCTGGGTGACCTGATATTTCTCGGCTGCTGCATCCCGGTCCTGCTCGCCATCAGCTTCATCGGTCTGCGAAAGCAGGAGAAGTAGCCGGTGAACTCCGCGCTGAACATTCTGTGGCTGGGGCTGAAAGAGCTGCGCAGCTTGATGAGCGACGTGGTGATGGTGGTGTTCGTGATCTACGCGTTCACCCTGGCCATCTACATCCAGGCCACCGGGACCTCCAGCGAGGTCAACAACGCCTCGATCGCCTTCGTCGACGAGGACGGATCGGCGCTGTCCAAGGAGCTGCTCAACGCCTTCTACCCACCGCGCTTCAAGCTGCCGGTCTTGATGGGAGCCGACGAGGCGCAGAAGCAGATGGACAAGGGAAATTTGATGTTCGTGGTCGCGCTGCCGCCACGCTTCGAGCACGACCTGCGCGCCGGGCGCAATCCCGCGGTCCAGGTGAACATCGACGCCACCGCCATGCAGCAGGCGGGCATCGGCGCGGGCTACATCAAGAACATCATCGCCGACCGCACCCAGTCCTTTCTCACCCGCAGTGAGAATTCGGCGGTGCAGCCGATCAACCTGGTGGTTCGCAAGATGTTCAACCCGAACGGCGTGTCCTCCTGGTTCAAGAGCGTGGTGGCCATCATCAACCAGATTTCGCTGCTGACCGTGGTGCTGACCGGCGCGGCGGTGATCCGCGAGCGCGAGCACGGCACGCTGGAGCACCTGCTGGTGATGCCGCTGACCGCGTTCGAGATCGCGATGGCCAAGGTGTGGGCCAACGGGCTGGTCATCCTGGTCGCCACCGCCGCCTCGCTGTTCCTGGTGGTGCAGATGGTGCTGAAGGTGCCGTTCGCGGGCTCGGTGGTCCTGTGGCTGTTCGGGGTGGTGCTGTACCTGTTCTTCGCGACGGCGCTGGGGATCTTCCTGGGCACCATCTCGCGCTCGATGGCGCAGTTCGCGCTGCTGATCATCCTGGTGATCGTGGTGCTGATGCTGCTGTCGGGCGGCAGCACCCCGGTCGAGAGCCAGCCGAAGTGGCTGCAGTACATCACCTACTTCCTGCCCGCGCGGCACTTCGTCAGCTTCTCGCAGGTGATCATCTATCGCGGCGGCGGCCTGAGCGCGGTCTGGCTGCAGTTCGTGATGGTGATGGGGGTCGGCCTGGCGTTCTTCGCCTACAGCCTGGGGCTGTTCCGCAAGTCCATCGCGGTGAGCAAGTGATCGTCCTGGCCGGTGACATCGGTGGCACCAACAGCCGCCTGGCGCTGTACGAGGCGGCCCCCGCCCCGGCTGCCGCCCCGCTGTTCGAGCGCACCTACCCGTCGGGGTCGCACGGCTCGCTGGACGACATCGCCGACGCTTTCCTGGCCACCGCGTCGACGGCGCTGGAGGGCCGCGTGGGGAAGGGCCACGGCGTGAGCTCGGCCTGCCTGGCCATCGCCGGCCCGGTCGAGAACAACATCTGCCGGGCCACCAACCTGCCCTGGGTGGTGGACGGCCGCTCGCTGGCCGCGCGCCTGGGGATCGAACGGGTGCGCTTGCTCAACGACTTCTACGCCGCCGCGCACGGCGTGACCGACGTGGGTCCCGAGTGGCTGGCACCGATCGGCGGTTCGCTGCCGGTGCGTCGCGGGCCCATCGCGGTCCTGGGCGCGGGGACCGGCCTCGGCGAAGCCTTCTTGCTCTGGTCGGCCGCCGACAACGGCTACCAGGTGATCCCGTCCGAGGGAGGTCACATGGACTTCGCCCCCTGCACGCCGCTGGAGGTCGGGCTGTTGCAGTTCTTGATCAGCAAGTATGGCCGGGTGTCGTGCGAGCGGGTCCTGTCGGGCCGCGGACTGGTCGACGTGTTCTCGTTCCTGTCGCAAGAGCCGGGCTGCCGCGCCCTGATCCGGCCCGAGACCATGGCGGCGCTGGCCGAGCCCAGCCCGGCGCACGATCCCGCCGCGGTCATCTCCGAAAAGGGCCTGTCCGGGGCCGATCCGATCTGCGAGATGTCGCTGGCGCTGTTCTGTTCGGTGCTGGGCGCGGTGGCCGGCGACCTGGCGCTGGCGGTGCTGGCCACCGGGGGAGTCTTCGTGGCCGGCGGCATCGCTCCGCGCGTCCTGCCCTACATCAAGAAGGGGGTCTTCCGCGAAGCCTTCGAGCGCAAGGGCCGCCTGCACACCCTGGTCGAGCGCTACCCCGCCTTCGTCGTGACCCATCCACAAATCGGTCTCATCGGCGCCGCCGCGGCCGCTGCGGCGTTGTGACCGCCACGGCCGCCAGGAGTTTTGCATGACCATCAAGCTGCTGATCGCGGACGTCGACGGAACGCTGGTGACCAAGAACAAGGTCGTCACCCCCCGTACCCGCGAGGCGATCGCACGCCTGCGCGCCGCGGGCGTGGCCTTCACCATCACCAGCGGGCGGCCACCGCGCGGCCTGGCGCCGCTGGTCGAGACGCTGAACCTCACCATGCCCATGGCGGCCTTCAACGGCGCCGTCTACATCAAGCCGGATCTGACCACCGTGCTGGCGCAGCACGCGATCGCCCCCGCGGTCGCCGCCGAGGCGGTGGACTTCCTGCTGCGGGCGGGCCTGGACGTCTGGGTGTACCAGGGCGCCGACTGGTTCCTGCGCGACCCCGGCGCTGCCCACGTCGCGCGCGAGAGCCGCAACGTCGGCTTCGCCCCGACCGTGATCCAGGACCTGCACGGGGTGCTGGAGGCCGCCGTCAAGATCGTCGGGGTCAGCGACGATCTGCCCCTGGTCGCGCGCTGCGAGACCGAGCTCGGCGCGCGCCTGGGCGCCGACGCGTCGGCGGCACGCTCGCAGCCGCACTACCTGGACGTCACCCATCCCGAGGCGAACAAGGGCATGGTCGTGCGCGAGGCCTCGCGCATTCTCAAGATCCCCCTGGATCAGATCGCGACCATCGGCGACATGTCCAACGACGTGCCGATGCTGGGCGTGGCCGGCCTGGGCATCGCCATGGGCAACGCCAGCGCCGACGTCCAGCGCGTGGCCCGCCACGTCACCAGGTCCAACGAGGAGGATGGCTTCGCCCACGCGGTCGAATCCTTCATCCTGGGCGAGCCGCCCATCGCCCGGACGCCGCTGGGCCTGCCCCCGCGCGCGCGTGCCTGCCTGTTCGGCCTGGACGGCGTGCTCACCCACACCGTCAAGCTGCAAGCCGAGGCCTGGAAGCGGCTGTTCGACCAGTATCTGCAGCGCCGGGTGGAGGCCACGGGCGAGCCCTTCGTGGCGTTCGACCCGCTCGCCGACTACAGCCTGCACCTGCACAACAAGCCGCCCGCGGAAGGTGTCCGATCCTTCCTCGACTCCCGCGGCATCGAGCTGCCCGAGCACACCGTGCGCGCCCTGTGCGAACGCAAGGGCGAGATCCTGGTCGAGCTGCTCCGGCACCAGCGCGTCGAGACCTACGAGGGCTCGGTGCGCTACGTCCAGGCCGCGCGCGGCGCCGGGCTGCGCACCGCGGTGGTTTCCCCCGGCAAGCACTGCCTGGAGGCCCTGCTGTCGGCCGGCATCGCCGATCTCTTCGACGCGCGCATCGACGGCACCGTAGGGGAGCACCTGACCGGCCAGCCGTCGCCCGACCCCTACCTGGCGGCGGCCGAGGCGGTCGGGGTCGACGCCGAGCAAGCGGTGGTCTTCGACCAGGAGCCGAGCGGCGTGGCGGCCGGCCGGGCCGGCCACTTCAGCTACGTGGTCGGCGTCGACCGCCTGGGCCGCGGCCCCGACCTCCGACGCCACGGTGCCGACGTGGTGGTCAGCGACCTGGCGGCGCTGCTCGAGCCGGCGGCGCCGTGATTGGCACCTGGCCCGCCGGGGTCCTCAGAAGACGGAGACCTGCCATGAAGGGGCGGGATCGTCGAGGTTGAGCTTTTCGCCGAGCTTGAAGATGTCGACGCCCCTGGCCTCGTTGGGCGATTGCACTCCCTTGCTCGTATAAAGTACGAGGTTCTCGAGAAAACCTCGGAAAGCGGCTGGATTGACGGGCGTCGTGGTCGATCCGTTCGGAAGGGGGAGCGGTTCGTCGGTCCAGATGCTGTTCAAGAGAGTCAGCTGGCGCAGTGCGGGGGGCGATCCGCTGACCGGGCTGAGGTACACCACCCCGCCCGCCGGGCCGCCGAGTGGGTAGTAACCGGAGGGCCGCTCGCTGGCCGATACGGCCGCGGCGGGCAGGAGGCTCGCACCCCAGGAGCCCCCGGCGAAGGAGATCTCGTGCAGCTTGGGTGTGGACTCTGATCCCACGAAGACAATGGCATCGATACCGTCGCCGCGCTGGTATGGCCACGCGCCGGTAGCGGCGGTGACGGCCTCGCCGCTGGCGACCGACAGATCGGTGTGGAGCCAGCTCGGCGAACCGGAGAAGTTGCTCCTCAGCTCGTGGACATGGTTGTCCGTCGCGACGTAGACGATGGCGTTCAGGCCGTTCGCGCGGATGTAGGGTATCGGGTTGCCGCGACCGACCAGCGGGGTGCCGGGGTTGAGGGTGGTCAGGTCGAGCACTAACCAGGGGGCGTCACCGTCGAAATTGCTCATGACCTCGTAGATGTGATTGTTGGTTCCGCGATAGACAATCGCATTGATCGAATCAGTGCGCTGGTAGGCAAAGACCTCGCAACCAGTGGCAGTCGACCCGAGGGGAGCAACGATCGAAGTATTCGTCCTCAGGTCGAAGTCGACCCAATCACCAGTCCGAGCCGTATTGACGTTTGTGGCCTCGTGCAGGTGTCCGGCGCTGTCGATGTACACGATGGCGTTCCAGCCGTCGGAGCGGAGGTACCCCGAGGCAGCACAGGTTGTGGGGGCCGTGCCAACGGTCGTCACCGCGGTTTCGTTGTCAACAATCGTCCGGCTGCGAACCACCACCTTGTTTGTGCTCGCCTGCGGGTACACCAGGTATTCGGCGACCACGCCGTGATCCTCGCGCAGAGTCGGATCGCTGACTCCTCGCAGCCCACCGACACCCACCTCGCTGATGGTGGACACGGTGATCTCCACCGGCTGCTCCGGGCCGTCGCCGTCGGGCAGCGCATCGGGCGGTGGCATGCTATCGGGCGGCACCGGCGGCGAGCCACCGTCCGGGGCGTCCTGGTCGACCTCAGCGCGCGCGGTGTCTGGCTCCGCATCCGCGTCCGGGGCGTCCTGGTCGACCTCAGCGCGCGGCTCCGCATCCGCGTCGTGGGCGTCTCGGTCGACCTCGGCACGCGCGGTGTCTGGCTCCGCATCCGGATCCGCGTCGTGGGCGTCTCGGTCGACCTCAGCGCGCGCGGTGTCTGGCGCCGCATCCGTGTCCGCGGCGTCTCCCCCGGCTTCGGCGTGCGCGTCTTGTGTAACGGCCATGCGCTCCTGGCAGGTGCCGCTGACGCACGCCCCGCTCAGGCAATCGTTGTCGGATCGGCAGGTGTGACTGATCGTCAGGCGACAGCCGTCCAGCCACAAAGCGGCGGCGGCGACCACGGCGAGTGTCCCGATCAACCGCGTCACCCTGGCCTCCATCCGGATCACCGCGCGTCGTTCTTGAACAGCCAGGCCGCCGCGGCGCACGCGAGGCCAGAGACCAGGAAGCCGGCGCTGAGAGCGCTGTCGAGCCTGAACCGCGCGGAAGCCTCGGCCGAGTCACGTTCGACCGCCCCCTGGTTGTCACGCCAGGCGGACCACGCCAATCCGCCAAACACTGCGGACGATGCGACCAGCGCCGCGCCGGCGCCCGCGAGGATCGGGCGGATCGCCGAGCGATGCCCAGGCGGGGATGTCACGGGTCGGGGCGCGTCCGGGAAACTATCGAGAGTGGCCGCCAGGGGCACCGAGGTGGTCTCCTTGCGATCCACGTATCCGCGGTAGTACGAGGGGCCATACTGGGCGAGAAACAGGCCGCCGCGCAGGGCGCTCTCCAGGGCGCCGCGCGTTCTGGCGGGCCGCGATCGAAAGGTGAGCCCGGCGAAATCCAGGTCACTGCCCGGCCGGAGCACCAGGTCGGCCTCCTGGTCGCCCCGGCGCACGAACAGGCGTCGGTTCGGGGGGAGCGCCATCGACATGGAGAACCCGATCTCCGGACGCCCGTCCGCCAGCCGGTTGCCGGACGAATCCTCGATGGAGAATGAATCGGGCGCGGCCGGAATCTTGACCAGGCGGCTCAGCGCCGGCTGCCGGGACAGGTCCGACAGTGGCGCCCGGGGCTGGGTCTCCGGGGGTCTGATCAGCGCTTGCAGGCGGGCGCGCGGATCCTCGACCTCCCGGTTGGCGGATGCCAGGAACGCGTCGAGCTCGCTGTACTCGATCCGTCGGTCGCCGTTGATGTCGGCGCCGCCGCGCAGGGCGGAGATCACCTCGTGGGTGAACACCCCGGACTGATATTGGTCCCATTCGTGGGCGTCTCCACTGCGGCTGTTCGCGACAGCCAGCCCGACGTGCGGATAGCGCGCTGGCGTGGCCTGCGCGACATAGGTCGCGACGTCCTCGGGCGAGAGCGTGACGGTCTTCGCGTCGCCGTCACGCAGGCGTACCAGCTCCCCGGCGTGGCAAGCATCAATGAAGACATGAACCAGATCGGCCGGCGCCCGGTCCAGGATCCGCTCGTACAACAACTGCTGCCACAGGACCCCGTCCGATAGCGCCAGCCCCACCTGTCCATCGGCGCCGCGGACACCGTGACCGCTGTAAAAGAACGAGAAAACGGACGCGCGGTGGGCCTGCTTGTCGGCCGCCATTTTCTCGGCCAGCGCCGCCACAGCTCGGTCCAGGGCCGCCAGCGTGGGGGGAGTTGCCGCCTCGGCGCTCTGCTGAAAACGGCGGCGCGTCTCCGGGTCGGGAGACACCAGGAGGATCGCCTCGTCGCCCAGCTCCCGGCGCAGGTCGTAGAACGAGAGGGCATCGTCGTCAGCGAACTTCAGGGGCTGCGGCGCTCGATCGCCGGCGCCCGCAGGGACCGTATTCTGGCCGATGATCAGCGCGTACCGCCGCTCCTCCGCAGCCGAAGCCCACCCGCCCTTGCCGAGCACCAGCAGGATGCTCGCCGGCAGCAAGACCGCCAGCGAAGTTGTCCCTCGCCTCACGGTGGCACCGTGACCTCGAAGCGCGCGCGCGCGACCACCAGCTCCGGCCGGACGTCGGAGCTCTGGTCACGCGGCAGCGGCTGCCGCGTGATCAGAACCTCGAGGCTGTAGGCGCCCGCGGCCTGGTCGGCCGGAAGCCGCGCGCCCCGCGCCAGCAGGCCAAGCTCGCTGGAGGCCCGCGCCGACGTGGGTTCGTTCGAGAGCAAGCGGAGACGAGCGCCCGGTCCCCGCGGTTCGAGAGCGGCCGTCATGAACAGGTTCTCCGATGCGCCGCGCGCCGAGAACGCAAGTAGAGACCCGCGCGGACAGGCGGCGAGCGCCGCGTGGAGACACTCCACGTTCATCGACAGCGGCGACACGACTGCGCCGCCCTTCGCCCGAAAGCTGTCGCGATCGCCAGCGCCGCGGAAGGATCCGCGCGACCACAGCAGGAACGATGCGGCGGCCCCCGCGGCCACCAGCCCCATCACTCCGTACCTCTTCCACGTCCGGACGGGAAGGTCCCAGCGACGCCTGGCAGGACCCCGCGCCGACTCGACGACGGCGCTCGAGATCCGCTCGAGCTGTGAGCCGCCGAGCCGGCCCCCCGAGAGGAGATAGTCCACCTCGTCGTCGGAATATTCCGGACGGGCCCCACTCGCCCCGGGACGTTCTGGCGGTCTCATGTCGACGACCTCGGCTTTCCTCGCGCCCGCTCCGGCGCGTCTCGGTCGCCAACGTCGCCGAGATCGAGGGGCTGGTCGGTCCCTCCGGAGACCCAGGGAAGCTGGAGGGCAGCTCTGAGCTCGTTTCGCAGGCGCGTCTCCAGCGTGCGCACCACCTGCCGGCCCAGGCCCAGGGCGGCGGCCGCCTCCCGCTGTGACAGTCCGAGGACGTACAGCGCCTCATGGACCCGCCGCAACTCGGGGGGCAACTGCGCCACATAGCGGGCGACGACAGCCATGACGTTGAGGTCTGCGAAGCGCTGCTCACCTTCGTAGCCTGCATGGCCATCGTTGCCATCATGAGAGAACCGGGGTTCGTGCGGCCCATCGACGCCCGCGAGTGGATAGGTGACAACCTGCCTGCCCTTGCGCCGGAGGAAGTCGACGACCACGTTGCGCGCGATTTGGCAAAGATAGGGGCCGTACGTGCGCGATCCATCGAAGCGACGTCGCGTTCGGGGTTCGAAGGCGCGCATGAACACCTCCTGCACGAGGTCAGGCAGATCGCCGGCAACCCGCCTCCACAGCTGCCCACTGCCGTCGTAGCCGTATCGCTTCAAGGCGGTGGTCACCGTCCGAGTGACCTCGCCCACGTAGGACTGGTATACGCGCTCCAGGGTCAGCTGGTCCCCGTCACGGAACCTCTGCAGCAAGCTGCTGTCGGCGGTCAGGAAGTTGTCCTTCATGATGCCAGCAGCGTCGGCGCCCCTCGCCCTCATCGCGCGCCGCATGGTGCCACAGCCGGGGCTGTTCTCGTCGCCTTTTTTGCTCGAGTGGCAACCCAGAACCAGCTACCGGCCGAAGGCATCCATGGCTGTTCGAAGCGAGCACGCCACGGGGCGAAACCTCGCCCTAGAGGCAGGTGGCAAACAGAAAATTGCGACAGGCGATCTGGACGCTGGTTCGTTCGGCGAGGGGCGCTGCCGCGCACGCAGCTGCCGCGTTGCAGGTTCCGCCATTGGCGGCCACGCAGCATTGATCCGCGCGCGTGCAGATGTCGCAATCTCCCGTGGCACCGCCAGTGCCGGACGCACCGCCAGTGCCGGACGCACCGCCAGTGCCTGTGGCACCGCCAGCGCCGGACGCCCCGCCGACGCCCGACGTACTCCCGATGCCCGATACACCGCCAAGGCCCTCGGCGCCCCCGGTGCCGGCCATCGAACCCTCCGCGCCGGACGTACCATCGATACCGGACGCGCCACCGACACCTGACGCACCGCCACTACCACCGGCGCCGCCGCTGCCACCGCCCGGTGCCTCGCAGGCGGGAATGCTGGAGGCGCAGGCCAGCAGTCCCTCGCAGCTCATCGCCAGACACGCCTGGGCGGCGCTGCTTCGGACATCGTCGTTGGAGCATGACGCTGCCGATTCAGCCAGGCAGCGTTGCTTGCATGAGGTCAGCCCCTCGGCCGCGGGCCGGTCTCCGACCGCGGCACAGGACAACGCCTTGTCACACGCTTGATCGCACAGCTTCTGGTAGTTGGCGGCGCTGCCGCCACATCCCGCTGCCCCGCTGGCCAGAAGGCCGAGCGCCAGGCCGCCGATCCACAACTTGCTCCACATGATGGTCTCCTTCGAGAGGGCCGGTCGCACCGCGCAACCCGGTACGACCCTGGTGAGCAAGGCCCGAGCCAGGCGCCGAGAGCGAAACCGGGCCAGCATTCAGGGGTTGCAAGGGTCGGACGGCCACGGGCGTCCCTGGGACATTGGACCGAGTCCCATGGGACCCAGCGAGGCGCTCGTCGAACCGCCGCCAGTGATCCCCATCGCTGGCGGGCGGACCCACGGTCACAATAGACTCGCCGCCGGGGACGGGCAGCCGCCGGCGTCCCGGGTGAACGAACGGGCGATGGAGACGATTCGATGCACATGAGGCAGCAGGGCAGACGGGTGACAGTGGCCGTTATGGCGGTCGTGGGGACAGCGGTGGGGGCTCTGGCGAGCTGCCAGAACCAGCCCGTCGGACCTCGTGACGCGGGGATGAACCTCGGTCTGGGCGGCGGGCTCGGTGGTCCCGGCGGCGGCGCGGGCGGCCCTTCCGGCGACGGCGGCGTTGGCAATTCCGCTGGCGGTGGAATCGGGGGCGGTGGAATCGGGGGATCGATCGGAGGCCCGGGCGGGTTTGGATTCGGCGGGTCTGGGTTTGGCGGGTCCGGGGCCGGTGGCGTCGGCTTCGGGTTCGGCGGATTCCGTGGCGGCCCGGGCGGTAACGGTGGGCCCAATCTCGGCTGCCTCGCTGGCGCGGGCGGCCGGCTGGCCATCCCGGGGCCGCAAACCGCATCGCTCCTCGACCCGGTGGAGTATGTGACCGGCGCCGGGGCCTATTCGGTGGTCGTTGGTGACCTGAACAGCGACGGCAGGCCCGACCTGCTGGTCGGCGATTACTACGTGGGCGCGCGGTCCATGCTCAACAATGGGCGCGCCGCCTTCGGGTCGTTCATCGATCATTCTCCCGCCACGGGCCTCAAGTCCCTGGCGCTGGGCGATCTGGACGGCGACGGGCGGGCCGATCTGGCGGGGGTGGCTCCGGACGGTGTCAGCGTGCTCATCAATCAGGGCGACACCTCATTTGGGCCGCCCACCACCTACGCCGCCGGCGAGAGTCCCAGCGCGGTGGTGCTGGCGGACCTGAACGGTGACGGGTGGCTCGACATGGCCGTAGCCAATCAGGCGTTGGGGGGCCCCTTCGGTTCCGGCAGCGGCGTCATCTTGGTGCTGCTCAACACCGGAAGTGGCACCTTCTACGAGTCGACTTACCCGACCACCGGGCGGCCGAGCTCGATCGCCGCCGCGGACCTGAACGGAGACTGTCGCCCCGATCTGGTGATCGGCGACGATGGCAGATGGAGCACGAGTGGCGGGCTGAGCGTCTTCTTGAACCGGGGCGACGGCAGCTTTCCGTCGGG
>Ga0207701_10001332_pt1 | contig 26031 bp, 25 predicted proteins | sample KBSSwiSSwithPhiX_FD_184294 | JGI IMG/M metagenome (GOLD analysis project Ga0207701, IMG submission 184294) | Switchgrass rhizosphere bulk soil microbial communities from Kellogg Biological Station, Michigan, USA, with PhiX - S5 (SPAdes) (version 2) | ecosystem: Environmental > Terrestrial >... | reverse complement strand
CGGCGCAGATCGAACTTAGTACCGCCGTCAAGCGCCTGTCCACGACCGCTTCTTTCGTACGGCAGCACGAGCATGGGAGTTTTCGCCGAAACAGGAGTTTGTTCCCAAGCCCATAAGCGTGTGAAATTATGTTTCTGTTGCTGCAGGTAATCCAGGTAAGCCGTGAAATCTTTCGTGCCGAGCTCGATCTGTTGGTGGGGTAAATAAGTTCCGGCGAGATAAATAGGAGTGCCGGTCGAATCGAAGAAGTAACGGGGATTAGCTGAACTGACGCTCAGTGGCCCAGAACTGAACGCGGTCGAAGCGATCAGAAGCAAGACAAGGATAGATGCAAGGACTATTGTTAAAGATCGCGAAGTTTCATCGAGGTGTTTTTTTATGGTCGAGTGGCAGGCAAAAAAGCGCTCATACATGAAGCACACTCCTTCATCGTGCGGAACCCCTGACCTCGGAGTGGCTTCTGCCTCTCTTCGGCAACCCGGCTATCAGAATTTCTGACCCGTGGCTTTGCGTCCCAGTCTCGCGGCTGGTTTGCTCTTATCGAAGAGGTCCCAACAATCAAAAATTGTTTGTCTTGGCGCCAGGAGCAAGTGGGGTGCCAGCGGGCATCAGACGTGCTTCTTTGCCGGTTCTGGTCGGAATTGGGAAGCAAATCGGACGCACAAAACACGAATGCCGTAGGCGGCTTCAGTCAACTGATGAAGTCCTTGTCTACACCGGGACAGTTTTGTTCAAGAGCGTTTAAAACCCTAGATTCACATAATTGGGTGTCGTTGTGCATGGGGAGAATAAGCCTTATACAGGCGTGAACTATGAAGAATGATCATCCCTTGGTTTCGATTGTGATTCCGTGCCGAAACGAAGAAGACCACATCGGAACTGCGCTGGACGAGATTTTGGCGCAAGATCCACCACTGGGGGGCTTCGAAGTGATTGTGGCGGACGGAATGTCGAATGACGGTACGCGGGAAATCGTGCTGCAGAAGGCGCTCACAGACTCGCGCATTCGAATGATCGACAACCAAGTTGGTTTCGTCTCCAATGGGCTCAATGCTGCGATCCGCGAGGCCAAAGGGTCCATCATCGTACGGATGGATGCTCACACCAGCTATGCGACAGATTATGTGTACCGATGCGTGGAGGTGATGAAAGAGACGGGAGCGGAGAATGTCGGCGGGCCGTGGATCGCCTGTGGAAAAGGAAAAATCGGCAAAGCAATTGCCGCTGCATTCCAATCCCCCTTTAGTTGTGGCGGCGCGCGTGGACACGATGCCAATTATTCAGGCCCGGTTGATACGGTTTATCTTGGCTGCTGGCGCCGTGAGATTTTCGATCGTATCGGCTGGTTCGACGAGGAGTTGGTGCGAAATCAGGATGATGAATTTAATCTCAGGATCGTCCGTAGTGGCGGAAAAGTCTGGCAGTCGACCAAAATAAGAAGCTGCTACGTCCCGCGAGAAAGCCTCGGTGATCTATTTGCGCAATATCTTCAGTACGGCTACTGGAAGGCACGTGTCCTGCAGAAACACCATCTGCCCGCCTCATATCGTCACTTAGTTCCCGCCGGGTTTCTCTGCGCGCTTGTTCTATTGCCCATGATCTCAATTTTTTGGTCCCGTGCAATTTGGATTTGGGTCAATTTGCTTGGTTTTTACTTTACGCTCAGTATTTTGCTCTCTCTCGTAACGGCATCAATGACCGGTTGGAAGCTGTTTCCGTTGCTTCCACCTGTTTTCTGGACGTTTCACCTTGCTTATGGTTGGGGATTTTTGCGAGGCTTTGCCGACTTTATTGTCTTAAGACGCAAACGGCGGGAAGCTTATATCGCGCTCACTCGTGCTTCATCTGAATAGGATTATCGATCGATTTTTAATGCAAGATCAGCCTACAAACGCAAAATGATTTTGGAACCATGTCACTAACCATGAACTCTAGAGTTCCGATGATATCCTGTTTCTTTCGTATTCTACCACGGTTTTATCGCTCCGACGGATCGCTCGAGCCGACAAAGCGGTCGCCATTTTTTGATTGCCGAATTGTTGGTTGTCTCACAATTGTGCTTTACGGTTTAGGAGCGTGGCTATCACAGAGCCGTGCATTCGATCAGGACGAGTTTTTTCATCTGCATGCAGCTTGGAATATTTTCATCGGATGGCTGCCCTATCGCGATTTTTTTGAGCACCATGCGCCGCTGTACTATTTCGTCTTGGCACCGATTTTCACTTTATTTAGAGCCGAAACCGAGGCGAACAGTGCGGTCGAAGCGATTTTTTTCGTCCGTAGCATAATGTGGTTCATTTCCGGTATTGTGCTTCTCGAGACGTTTTGGCTCGGAAAGTTATGGCGCAACACAGCCGTTGGGGTGGTTGCGGTATTCTTCGTAATCTCGACGGAAATTTACTGGTCAACCGCCTTAGAAATACGGCCCGACACGCTGGCAGTAGCATTGTTCCTTGCGTCACTGATCGCGATGATCCAAGCGATGAAACCAAACGTCAATGCGCAGTCACGCTCACGAGCGCTTGGTTGGAGCGGTTTTCTGTTGGGCACCGCATTTGTGACACTGCAGAAGGCTGTCTACACATTGCCGGGAATAGCGTTAGCAACATGCTGGTATTTTTTTAGCCGCCAGATTACCGAGGATCGAAAGTCCCGGATCTCCAGTATTGGACGGCAATCGATAGGTTTTTGTGTCCCGATCTTATTTACCGCCATGTACTTCTATGCAAATGGAGCGCTTAGTGCTTTGGTCAACTGTAATCTGTTATTCAATCTCAAATTGAGTGGATTTTCTGCTTGGCCCAATTTGCGAGGATTAGCCTATCAAAATCCATACCTGATCCTTTTTGGCGTGGCAGGTTGGATTTATCAGCTATTCCTCGTCTGCAGAGGTCAAGGTTTGCGGCGCGAAACTTACGTGCTCTTGCCAACTGCCGTGTCTGTCCTTATCGGCTTATTTTGTATTCCGGTTCCCTACAATCAGTACTATCTTTGGCTTCTTCCACTTCTCGCATTATTTGCGGCGGTGATGCTCGTCGACTTGACAGCGACATTGGTCGTGATGCGCGACCAGATGCTCCGACGACAATGGAGTTTGTTCGCTTGTGGTATCGGGCTGATTGTATTCAGCGCATTGATTTTGATTGGCCATGGCGCTAATTCACATTGGCCGCCGCAGCTTGTAACCGGGTATTGGTTTGCAGTGTTTCTAATTCTGATTTTTACCACATTTTTGCGATTACCACCCGTTGCCGGGTCAATGGTTTTTTTAGCGCTTGCGGTGCCTCCATCGGTAAGGATTACCAGTGAGTTGCGGTCGACAACGCCGGCGCCGCAACTCGAAGAAATCCGCTACATCGTGGAAACCACTGCACCGACAGACACAGTGTTGGACGGTTATTCAGGAAGCGGTATTTTCCGCCCATCGGCGTACTACTACGGAATGCTACCCTGGAACGTACGCCTTGCATTGAGCGACGACGTGAAAGAAAAACTCTTTACCGAATTGCGTGAGGGCGGCATTAGGCCGACTTTAATATTACTTGACCGCAGCTTAGAGAGATTTTCACCAGAGGTTAGAGACTTTGTCGAACAAGAGTACGAACCGACAGGCATTGGAAACATTTGGAAACGCACGTAACGAAGCGATTGCATGGTTGCATGTCGGGTTTGGTATTTAGCGCTCAGGTTTGAGCGCATAATTATTCAAGGCCTAATGTTTCTCGATTTGTAGCAATGGCTCTTATAGCGGAAAAGTTAGGGGAGGAAGAGAGGCGTATTCATGAGGCCTATGCAAGGCGCCGGAATGGCTCTCTTTATTCACGGTTTAACGATGCCTATCTCTTCATGGTACAGGAGCGGGAGCAGTATTTCCTCAAGTTACTCGCCTACCATGGATACGCACAATTACAAAATAGAAAAATTCTCGAAGTAGGGTGCGGTAACGGCGACCTACTTCGAGATTTTATCAAATGGGGGGCGCGCCCCGAAAACCTACTCGGCATAGAACTTATCGCCGAGCGTGTCGCCGAAGCAATCCAACTTTGCCCTAAAGGCGTAAACATCCAGAAAGGAAATGCAGCAGACCTTCAAATTGCGGATCAGAGTTTCGATGTGGTGCTGCAGTCGACCGTATTTACGTCTGTGCTCGACTCAAATACCAAAAAGAGAATTGCGTCTGAAATGCTCCGAGTGCTGAAACGGAATGGCTTAATTCTCTGGTACGATTACCACATGAACAACCCGAAAAATTCGGACGTAAGGGGAGTCAAGATACGGGAAATTAAGCGGCTGTTTCCAGACTGTGATATCCGGCTGCAGCGGATTACATTGGCTCCGCCAATCGCGAGACTCCTGGCGCCATACTCCTGGCTCCTTTGCTATTTTTTAAGCAGGATTCCGTGGCTTTGCAGCCACTACATCGGCGTGATCCGCAAAAACTCGGTCCTCGCAAGGTAAATCTCGTCAGACGTGTACAGCTGGAGAAATTTCGCAGTGAGTTGTCATAGTCACGGAGCCAAGATCCACAAGCGGTGCCCGGTTCAGGTATGCGATCGTGATCTGCTAATTCGTGGAGCAATACTTTATGCAGAATGAAAGCGCCGCAAAGCAACTGCGGGCGGCGAAGTTTATACCTTTTCACGTTCCTCAGATCGACGAGGAAGAGATTCAATCTGTTGTCGAAACGCTGAGGTCCGGTTGGCTGACGACCGGTGTGAAAACCAAGCAGTTCGAGGAGGAGTTTGCCCGCCTTGTGGGAGCTCGGCATGCGGTCGCGGTGAATTCATGCACCGCGGCCCTGCATCTTGCGCTGGAAGCGGTCGGGATCGCAGAAGGCGATGAGGTGATTGTTCCGACGATGACTTTTACGGCCTCGGCTGAGGTTGTTCTCTATCTCAAAGCCAAGCCTGTGCTGGTCGACTGCCTCTCCGATAACTTGAATATCGACCCTGATCAGATCGAACGCGCGATCACGTCTAGGACGAAAGCTATTATCCCGGTCCACTTTGGTGGCCAGCCTTGCAATATGAAACGGATCATGGAGATCGCGCGGCGGCATCATCTATATGTCATCGAAGATGCGGCGCACGCACTGCCCGCCAAATATCATGGCCAAATGGTCGGTACCATTGGAGACATCACCTGTTTTTCATTTTATGCGACCAAAACGATTACGACGGGTGAGGGGGGAATGGCGACAACCGACAACCCTGAATGGGCAGCGCGGATGCGCATGATGAGTTTACACGGCATTAGCCACGACGCTTGGAAACGCTATGCCAAGGAAGGATCTTGGTATTACGAAGTCCTTCGGCCGGGTTTCAAATACAATCTGACGGATATCGGCGCTGCGATTGGCCTCGAGCAGCTAAAGAAATGCGATAATTTTGCCGCCGCCCGAGGCAATATCGCGGCTTCCTATAGCAAAGCGTTTGCGAGCTTGCCTGCAATTCGACCTCCCTTATGCGCCCGGGAAGTTCAGCATGCATGGCATCTTTACGTGATTCAGCTGCAGCTCGATCGCTTAAAAATAACGCGCGACGATTTCATCCAAGCTTTGAAGGAGCGCGGGATTGGTACATCAGTTCACTTTATCCCTTTGCACCTCCATCCCTACTATCGCGATACGTTCGGTTATGCGCCCGATCATTTTTCAAACGCAGCTGAGGCGTTTCATCGCATTATTTCGCTGCCGATTTATCCGAAGATGTCGGGAGCGGACATCGGCCACGTTATTGAAGCGGTCAAAGAGGTTGCCCAAACCGGAAGTAGCCTATAAATCCGAAGCACGAGGTCCGAAGCTCGACAAAAACCCATCCTAAGAAGTCCGTTTGACAGTTTGTTTTCCAGTTCAATCGATTTTGAAGTTGTTTCGGCTTTCGGTATTCGGCTTTGGCCTAGACAGTATAATGCCAATGAAGCGCATATTTGACTTTGTTGTCTCAGCGGCTGGCCTGATCATACTCTCACCCCTGCTTCTGCTGGTCGCGATTCTGATTAAGCTCGAATCCGCGGGGCCGATTTTTTTCAAGCAGCAACGCATGGGAAGAGAATTTCGTCCATTCCTGATCTACAAATTTCGCAGCATGCGCGAGGGCGGTGATGCGGCTTTATCTTTGACTGTCGGTGCCGATCCGCGCATCACCCGGATGGGAAAATATCTGCGAGCGAGCAAAATTGACGAGCTGCCGCAATTGTTTAATGTCCTGAAAGGCGACATGAGCCTGGTTGGTCCCCGCCCCGAGGTGCCGCGCTATGTGGCGCTTTTTCGTCGCGATTACGAAGATATTCTCAAAGTAAAGCCCGGCTTGACGGATTTAGCTTCTCTCAAATATAGCGACGAAGCTTCCATTCTGGGTGAATCGATGAATCCAGAGCAAGACTATTTGACGCGATTGCTTCCGGATAAAATTCGCCTGGCAAAGGAATACATTGAGCGCTCGTCTTTTTGGTTCGATGTCAAATTGATTGTGGGTACGATCATCAAGCTATTCAGATATCAGCAAATGCACGCAAACTCCGCGGCTCGTAACAATGTTCAATGAAAGAAATCGGTCTGGTAGACGGGAACGGTGCTTATCTGTCCTTGTTGCCGGATTAGTACTGATTGGGGCAGCGCCCGAACGGACAATCTATTCGAACACAGCAAACAAAGAACTCAAGCCACGAGTTCTGCATCTAGTAAATAATATCAGGGATATGGTGTATACTTACAAAAAACAGGATAGCGAATTGCTCCTCGCTTTCGATAAAAAGGACGGCGGCGCCGTCAAGGATGAACAGAGAAAAGTCAGAGAGCAATGGATCAGAGAATCCGATGCAGCTCACGATTCGTTTATGCGTCAGTACAAGGAAAAGTATTGGGCCGATGCCATATTGCTCAGGAATGAGCTCCTCCGAAGGTTGCCAAAAAACTTGCGGCAACCCCAGTTGTCCGGAATTTATCAGTATCCGACTAACGTTCTCGGCGTAGAAGCCATCGCCGACAATCTCGAGCTCCTCGCGAAATCCTTGCCTGACAGCTAAGAAAAATTTCGTGAAGCACGACTCCGAAAGCTGGAATGCGAAGCAAAGCCGTTGTTTGTGCTTTTCAGCTTTTTCTCTAATGTGAATTTGATTACATTTTAAGCATTCGAATTTCGGATTTACTCAACGGAGTTGCATGATTTCTGAGACAAAACTCAATATTCCGATTATTCGCATTGAGCCGGCACGCGGCTGGGTGTCGCTCAAGTTAGGCGAAATTTGGCCGTATCGGGAGCTGCTGTATTTTCTTGTCTGGCGTGACGTGAAAGTGCGCTATAAGCAAACCGCGATCGGCGCCGCCTGGGCTATCATTCAGCCGTTGTTGACGATGGTCATTTTTACTTTGGTCTTCGATAAATTCGCTAAAGTTCCGTCTAACGGCTTGCCGTATCCGATCTTCAGCTTCGCGGCATTGCTGCCGTGGACGTACTTCTCGAAGGCGCTCAATCAGAGCATCTTGAGCGTTGTCAGCAATGCGAATCTGATCACGAAAGTCTATTTCCCGCGGCTCCTGCTGCCGACTGCCTCAGTGTTGTCCGGCATGGTTGATTTTGCCATCAGTTTTCTCTTCTTTGTCATCCTCATGGTTTGGTATGGTATTGTTCCCAGCTCCGCTGTCCTTTTTTTACCCGGATTCACTCTTCTTGCGATGTTGACCGCGCTTGCCGTTAGCTTGTGGCTCGCCGTTATCAACGTTCGCTATCGAGATGTCGGACAGGCAATTCCCTTTGTTGTCCAGCTCTGGATGTTTGCGTCGCCAGTGGCTTACCCAATGAGTGTGGTGCCGGAAAAATGGCGTTTGTTTTACAGTCTAAATCCCATGGCCGGAGTCATCGAGGGATTCCGCTGGGCACTTACAGGAAGCGAGCGGCCCCCGTTGGTGCCGATTATTCTGAGCACCTTAATCGTCTGTGTGTTGCTCTACGGTGGAATACTTTTTTTTAGGCGAATGGAGAGTACCTTCGCCGACGAAATCTGATCGGGCTATGCGGGCGACCTCTCTTCATTATAGAATACCGAGGTCAGTTTTCTAAGTTGACGGCGCGCAGAAAATGTCCAGTTCAATTATTCGAGCAGAAAATTTATCCAAGCGGTACATGATTACCCGCGGACGGCGTCGTCACGACACGCTGCGCGATCAGATAGCCGATGCCGTAAAGCACATGCTCGGGCAAAATGGTTATCGGCATGGAAATAAAGAAACCTTTTGGGCTCTGAAGAATGTATCTTTTGAAGTTGAGGCAGGTGAAGTCATCGGTCTGGTTGGCCAGAATGGCGCGGGGAAAAGCACGCTACTAAAAATACTTTCACGGATTACAGCACCGACCAATGGCGTGGTTGATATTCACGGGCGTGTTGGCTCACTCTTAGAGGTGGGTACCGGGTTCCATCACGAATTGTCTGGTCGGGAAAATATTTATCTGAATGGCGCTATTCTGGGAATGAAGAAATCCGAGATCGATCGAAAATTCGACGAAATCGTCGCGTTCTCCGAGATTGAAAAATTCATCGACACGCCAGTTAAGCATTATTCGAGCGGCATGTATGTGCGGCTCGCATTTGCTGTGGCCGCCCACCTGGAGCCTGAGGTGTTACTGGTGGATGAAGTTCTCGCCGTAGGCGACGCCGCGTTTCAAAAGAAATGCCTGGGGAAAATGGAAGGCGTCGCGAAGGAAGGGCGAACGGTCCTATTCGTAAGTCACAACATGGCGGCCGTGGAGCATCTCTGCAATAAGGTCTTCTTAGTACAGAACGGAGAAATAACTTTCAGTGGTAATGCGAAGGAAGGCATCGATCGCTATTTCGTCAGCGGTGCTGGTGAAGCTGAGGGCTCGGACGGTAAACCCGTGGATTTGACTCTTGCTTCGGGCCGCCCGAAGCAAGTGCGCTCTCTGTTGAAGCGACTTGAGCTTTTCAATGGAGATGGAAAGCCATTATGCGGCAATATTCAAATTGGCGGTACCCTCAAAGCGCGAGTCTCTTTTCGATTGGAAAACCCAAGCGCGGCTTTTGATATCATTCTGGGTATCGACAATCACCTAGGACAACGGGTTTTTACGGCTTCGAGTGAATTTCAACCCGGGCGGTCTGAGCAGGTACGTCGCGATGACCAGACGATGATCTGTGAGATTCCCAATCTCCTCTTGGTTCCCGGCGAATATAAAATAAAGGTAGTGCTCAATCTGAACGGGCGCGCCGCGGATTGGGTGGAGAACGCTACACGGATTAAAGTGGTCGAGTCCGATTACTACAAAAGCGGCAAGGTTCCTAGAACAGGACTGATCGTCCTCGATCAGCATTGGTCATTGGAGCCCAATCGCCTGTCCTAAGTACACAAGTTCTTCGTTTCCGACGTCCAAAAATTCGAGGTATCGATGAAAGTGCTAGTTTCAACGAGCACGTTCGGTGAATTTGATGAAACGCCTCTCCGGAAGCTTAAACAGAACGGATTCGAGGTTGTGGTCAACCCGTACGGACGAAAGCTTCAGCCGCAGGAGAGTATTGGGCTGATGCGAGACATAGATGGGATTATCGCGGGCACCGAGCCGCTCAATAGTGACATTCTGAAACGAGCGAATCGACTCAAAGTGATCTCCCGGCTGGGTGTCGGTCTGGATAACGTAGATCTCACAGCGGCCAAGCAGCTGGGAATCCATGTGGCTTCCACGCCGGCCGCGCCGACAGAAGCGGTGGCCGAGCTGACCCTGGGCCTGATGATTGTATTAGCTCGCCGCGTAGTTGAGGCAGATCATGCGATTCGGAACGGAAGCTGGAAGCCGCTAATGGGAGTTCTCCTGACGGGAAAAACCCTCGGGATTGTTGGTCTTGGCCGTATCGGAAAGCGAGTGGCTGAGTTGGCGCAGCCATTGAGCATGTCCATATTGGCCTATGAACCGTTCGCGGACGGGCCATTTGTCACAAAGTATCAGATCGGTTTGGTTTCACTATCTGAGCTTTTTTCTCAGGCGGATATCGTTTCATTGCATATACCCTTGCTGCCTGAAACCCGCGGCTTAGTTTCCCGCGAATTATTCGCTTTGATGAAGCCGACGGCGTTGCTCATCAACACGTGCCGGGGAGAAGTGGTCGACGAGGCGGCTTTACTGCAAGCAGTGGAGTCGAACCGACTCGCCGGCGCCGCTCTCGATGTCTACAACGAGGAGCCTTATCGCGGCCCGATGAAACAAAACAGCAGAATTATTCTGAGCGCGCATATGGGGTCGTATGCGAAAGAGGCGCGGATTCAGATGGAACATGAAGCCGTCGAGAACCTAATCCGTCTTCTCACCGCCGCGGCCGAACCCAGCCGCGTCTAATTTTTTTATTACTTAGCGCAAACTCCGGGCTGGATTGACTGAAAGCGGAGGGCAGTATGATCACTACCGTTATTTTTGACTTCGACGGTGTCATTGTCGATTCCGTCGATATCAAAGGTGAGGCGTTCTGCCATCTTTTTCGCGACCAGTCCGACGAGATCAGACGGAGAATTTCCGATCTACATGCCAACCACGCGGGTATGACCCGCTATGATAAGTTCAAGATCATCTGCGAAGATTTTCTCGATCGGTCTGCGACTACGGCCGAGTTGGAACGGCTCAGTCAGGAATTTTCTCAATTCTGCGTAGAAAAGATCATCGAAGTCTCTTACATCCCAGGAGCTTTCGAGTTCATCTCCAAACATTACTCCGATTATGATTTGTATGTCGCATCCAGTGCGCCGGAGATCGAATTGAAAGAGATCGTTAAACGACGCGGTCTCGCCAATTTCTTCAAAGGAACGTACGGAACGCCGCGAAAAAAAGTAGACATATGCCGTGCAATTCTCCAAGAAAATCGTTTGGCACCGCAGCAGGTGGCGTTTATCGGAGATTCCATCAGTGACTACGAAGTGGCGCAACACTGCGGCACGCATTTCATCGGGCGCGTTGACGAGAACAGCAAGGATTTATTGTCGAAGCAGCCCCTGAGGCTCAAGCTTTGCGATCTGTTAGGCCTCAATGACGTGCTGCTATATCAATGTAACGGAGGAAAGGAACTATGAAAGCGGTCGTAATCGGCGGTTCGGGATTTCTGGGGAGCTATGTGGTCGACGCCCTTTTGTCGGAGGGCCACAACGTGCTGGTATTCGATGCCAAAGAATCCAAGTACCTGGAAGATCGAAAGCGGATGAGGCTCGGTGACATTCTCAATCCGAAGGAAGTACTGGATGTAGTTCAAGACGCTGACGTCGTATACAATTTTGCTGCGATTGCCGACCTCGATGACTGCATCCGAGCGCCCGTTGAGGCGGTTCGTTACAACATTCTGGGAAACACGATCGTGTTGGACGCGTGCGCGAAAGCGCAAGTAAAACGCTTCTTGTTTGCGAGCACGGTTTACGTCTATTCAACGGCTGGGGGAATCTACCGGTCGACCAAGCAGGCTTGTGAGTCGCTCGTTGAGGACTATCAAAAGTACTACGGACTCGATTTTACGATTCTACGGTACGGTACTCCGTACGGGCCGCGGGCGGATGCACGAAACAGCGTTTATCGCATTTTGCAGCAGGCGCTCGAAAAGGGCAGAATCGAATACCCGGGCGATGGCACAGAGCTTCGGGAATATATCCACGCGAGCGACTGTGCTCGGTTGAGCATCGACGCGCTGGACACTCGTTATCGCAACGAGCGCGTTGTTCTTACCGGTCACCACGGTATCCGTGTAGCCGACTTGTTTGTGATGGTGAACGAGATATTGGGCGGGAATATTAAGATCGAATATTCAAGCAGCAGCAAAAGGAGCAAAGCGATCGAGCCGCACTACCGAATTACTCCCTACTCCTACAGCCCGAAAATTGCCAAGAAGCTCGTGAACCATTACTATCTGGATCTCGGCCAGGGCTTGCTGGAGTGCATCGAAGAGATGCGAAAGCAATCGCCCAACGAAGAGGCATTCGATCAGCTAACCGCTTGAGTATCTCTCAGGTGAGAAATCGCGGCTCCAAGCATTTAATAGCCGAGACAATGAAACGCGTGTTAAAGAGATTTTGAATGATCAGCGTAAAAAAACCCATTAAAAGTGTTGCGCGTCACATGTTAAGCGAGCAGTCTTACAACGATTTAGCCGTTCTTTGTTTAAAGTTGCGTCAAGATTTAAATGAACCAAAAGTTATTGAGCACGTACTACGCGACGTACAGGAAGCCAGAATCAATCGGGTCATTACTCAATTTAGTCAAAAAACCAAAGACTTCTTTTTTATCCAGGTTGGATCCTGCGATGGCAAAACTGGCGATCCCATATACGAGTTCGTGAACAAATTTGGTTGGCGCGGGATTTTGGTTGAGCCAGTCAAATATCTGTTCGAAAAGCTCCTAATCACCTATGAAGATAATAAAAGCTTGCATTTTGAGAACATCGCGATTGCCGGCGAGACGGGACTAAAAAAAATCTACAGACTCAGCTCAATGACCCAAGCGGGTTCGGTCCCGTGGTTTGAAAGAATCAGTTCGTTTGACGAGCGCCACCTCTTGAGACAGCTCGACGCAATCAGAAACTATTTACCACGTGCTAACATTATTGCGGAAGACGTATGGTGTCGTCCTTTTAGTTATTTGCTCGATAAGTACGAGGTTCAGGAAATAGATCTCCTTCACATTGATACCGAAGGTTATGACTTCGAAATCATCAAGATGGTACCATTCGATAGAGTTAAACCCCGCATGATCTTTTACGAAAGCGAGCATTTGAGTTCTACGGACAAACTATCCTGTGAAAGAATGTTGGCTGCGACTGGATATAAGCTGATCAGGGCGAAAGACACTTTTGCTTATTTGCCGCTATCACATAACAAGGGAAAAGCGGCGGCTTGAGCTCGTCGCCGCAAATAGAGGGACCGCATGAGCTGGAATGAGCAAGTCACAGCAGTAGTGGCCGTAAAAGGCCACAGCGAAAGAGTGAAAAACAAAAACCTTCGCTTGCTTTGCGGCGAGAGTCTGTTGGCGCGCAAAATTCGGCTCTTGAAAGATTGTCAGAGGGTGAATCGGATCGTGGTGAACTCCGATTCGGAAGAGATGCTCGAGGTGGGACGACAACTCGGAGCGGCAACGGTCAAGCGCGCGCCCCATTTCGCGCTCGGTACGACCCCGATGAACGATGTCATTCATCATGTCATGGAAAACAGCCCCGACGGCCATATCTATTGGGCCCAGGTGACCAGTCCGCTGCTGACGCCGGAAACCATCGATCGGGCGATCGATGAATATTTTGTAAAATTGAACGAGGGTTATGATTCGCTGGCTTCCGCTCAAAAGTTCGCGGTCTATTTATGGAAGGACGGAAAGCCGGTGAATTACACACTCGATCGGCATCCTAACTCGCAGACTTTAGATCCATATTTTGTCATGACATTCGGCATTTTGCTGATTGAGAAAAAGCTCGCGCTGAGACGCCGATATTATATGGGAGAACGACCCTATCTATTCGAAGTCAACCCCATTGAAGCAAGCGACATCGATACCGAATATGACTTACTCTTCGCGGAGCTATATCTCCGAACGCAAGCTGAAACAGCGACGGCCCAAAAAGATCAGTCTCACTGAGCCCGAGCAATGAGGAGCGTCAAAGAACCGATTAAGAACGTTGCTCGCCGCGTTTTGAGCGATGACTCGTATGACCAATTGATCGGTGCTTACGCGAAAGGACTTCATCTTGTCGAGAAATATAGTATTGCCTCATTACAAAACTCTCGACGTTTGCGTCGGCTCCGTAATCGCTATCCAGGTAGGCGATGTTTCATTATCGCGAACGGACCAAGCTTGGCGCAAATGGATCTGACCTGTCTGAAGTCCGAGATTACCATAGGATCGAACGGTCTTTTCCTTATCTTCGACAAGCTAGGCTTTCTACCGACGTTCTACACCGTTCAAGACTATTTAGTAGCAGAGGGATTTGCGGAGCAAATCCAACAAGTGACAGGTATTACGAAGCTGTTCCCGCGCGAGCTAGAGTATTGCTTGGCGCCGGACAACGATACGATATATTTCGACCTTTTGCCCGATCCTCGCCAGCGCTATCTCGACAAGCATAAGAACGATAATTTCCGACCAAAATTTTCCGATCGCCTAGAGAGAGGCGCGTTCGACGGTTGTACGGTCACATACCTGAATCTTCAGCTGGCTTGTTATCTTGGCTGCCGTCAAATCTATCTGATTGGGCTCGATCATCAGTATCAGCTTCCGTCCAATGTAGATGTAACGAGGGATGCAATTATTACTTCAACGAGCGACGATACTAGCCACTTCCATCCAAATTATTTCGGTAAAGGCTTTCGCTATACGACGCCACGTGTCGATCAGATGGAAAAGGCTTATATCGTCGCGCGGGACTTCGCCACCCGGAAAGGTATCGAGATCATCAATGCGACAAAAGGTGGGGCACTGGAGGTTTTTTCTCGCGTCAACTTTGAAGATATCGGGCGCACTTGAAGTGTTGGGTTTTTTAAGACACTGTAAGTCATCCAAATATTTCTTCACGTGCGGGCAGTCTCATAACCGAACAAAGACTGCATCATTTTGACGTGCCAGCAGCCCTATCTTAATTAATGAGGTACCAGTGGATCGAATCAGAGAACTCGTCAAGCAAATCCCGGGCTCCGTTTACACTGTCCGCCAATTAAGAAAGTGCCTGCCCCAGTTTGGCGGTCACCACCTGCAGGATGGTGAATGGCTTTACCAACGTGAAGTCATTGAATGGCTTTGCAACAACAGATCGGCCAGGAAGCAGCTGCCGCTGCTCTATCGCATCTTTGGTGCCTATTGCGCGCATCGGCATCGTTCGGGTGGCGCACGAATAACAGGCGGGCGGGAAATACATCGAAGCATAATCTCGTTGCGAAAGGCTCTTCGTCTGAAAGATAACGCCCCCGTGAATATCGACTCCAAGACGATCTTTCTCGATCTCCACGATCCTCGCATGCTGCAGGTTCCGAATGAAATCTCCGATAGCTATCCTGATACCGCTATTTTGCGAAGTTTCATCGGCTCTCAAGACACGTTTGTCGACGTGGGCGCAAACCACGGAAGTTTTTCGGTAGCCGCCAGCAAGGTGATCGGATCCGAGGGACTGATCGTCGCGATTGAACCCCAACCGCGCAAAGCGGATCTGGTGAAAAAATCCCTCGCGGCGAACGCCGAATGCGAATTTCAAGTGCACAATATCGCCTGTGCGGACGAGACCAGTGAGGCCGATTTCTTTATCCCGACCGGTTCTTCCGGCGGCGCAAGCATGTTCTCGGAATATGCGGCGGTGGTTCCGCACCAAAAGATACGCGTTTCGGTACGGCGGTTCGACGAAGCGACAGCGTGGAAGAGTTTTCCGGGTCAGGTGTTTGTAAAAGTGGATGTGGAAGGAAGTGAAAGCAAGTTCCTGAACGGCGCCAGTGAAATGATCCGCAACCGAAGGCCGGAAATCATGCTGGAAGTCAACCAGCTATCTATGACGGCTGCAGGTGAAAGCAAAGAAAACCTTATTGGGCAGTTGAAGGCTCTGGGATACTCCCGGTATTACGATGTTCGGCCCTTCAGCGGACCATTTGCATTGGCCAATCTGCTCACCACCGCACGGCGTGACGTGCGTAATATCATCGTTACTGCGCGGGACGCTCTTTTAACGATTCCGCTTTTTATGGTTCACGCTAAAGCCGTGTTAGATTTGCTCTAAAGTGCGTCGAATAATGAGTTCGGTTGTGTGAACGTGTAGAAAACGCGATTTTTTGCCGTATGCGCCCGGCCGCACCGTGGGCAATGCCAAATAGGTCTTGCTTGTTCAGCAATCTCCGCTAGCTCCGCAATAAAAGTCGGCGCCCGCGAAAGCTAATAATTTGAATAGGAGTTGAAAATGAAAGCGATACCGCGCGATCCCGAGTCAAGAGAAGTGGTCGATCGTTATATTAAGTCCTTCGAGGTGCTCTTGCGCCTATTGGATGCGGACGCCATAGCAAGAATCGTTAAATACTTTGAAGAGGTTCGAGAGCGCCGCGCGACTATCTACATCGCTGGTAACGGTGGAAGTGCATCGACGGCTTCTCATTGGGTCAATGATCTGGGAAAAGCAACCAAGCGCTTCGGGCAAACACCTATCAAAGTAATGAGCCTCAGCGATAACGTTTCGTGGCTTACGGCATTGGCCAACGACGAGGGGTATGATCGGGTATTTTCCGGACAACTGGAAAATTTTGCCTGTCCGGGGGACCTGTTGATTGTAATTTCCGCCAGCGGTAATTCGCCCAATCTTGTTCGAGCCGTCGAGCTCGCCCGCTCTCGCGGCGTGCGCACGGTCGGTTTGCTAGGGTTTGACGGCGGAGTTTTGAAAACGCTGCTCGATGACGCTTTATGGCTGCCAACAGAGAAGGGTGCATACGGTCTGGTGGAAAGCGCTCACTCACTCTTGTGTCATATGGTGACAGATTGCCTAGTCAGAGAATCGCTTGCGGTCTCCGATTCAGACGGACAGAAACCTGCGTATTCTGACTGAGGACGCCAATTTCTCGGTGCTGGCGTTCGCTTTTCCTCCATTCCTAGTACGTCCGCAACTTCTACTACGTGCCACGAAAAACGTCGCGACCCCTATTCATCCTGGTTATAGGAGTGGCCGGTTCTGGAAAAACGACTCTCGCAAAGGAAATCCTCCGTCGCCGTAGCGCGGTCTACTTGGATAACAATTACATCGTTGATGCCTTCTTTCCGCATACACGAAATGGCGCCGCGTACATGAAATTGCGCCCGCGCTTTTATCGTGCCCTTTATACGATCGCCGAAGAAAATCTGAAGGTGGGAAACGATGTTGTCCTCGATGTTCCCCATGTCAAAGAGATACAAGACCCGAAATGGCGTCGGTTCATAAAGCGTCTGGCAAAGCGCGCAAAGTCACGCATCGTAGTCATACGATGCACCTGCTCTGAGGCGTTACTTCGGTCACGTCTCGTGCATAGAGGCGAGCCCCGAGATCGCTGGAAGCTGGCGCACTGGAGAGAATTCTTGAGGGAGCAACCGCAAAACGTGCCGATAACATTTGCTCACTTGAATATAGACACGGAGAAGAATTTGTCCGGCAACGCCGCCGCGGTGGTTCGATACCTGAAGCTGTATGATCAGCCCTGCAGCCAACGCAAGTGCCTATAACAACAAGACGCCTGGCATGCTGACTGCCGAGGTCCTGCGCAGAGTCTACGCTTTCTTCAGATATGAGCTTATCTTCGAAGTCGCGAGTGCCGCTCAGTTGGGTGCTGCGAAAAGTCGGTTGTTGTATTCCGACTCGCTCTCAGAAGAGGAGAGGGCTCTATTCACAACCGTGTCATGTCGCGCCCATCGAAATGATTTTCTGTACGCAATTGCTTCCCCGGAAGAGTACCTTAAGGCGGGAGTTTCAGCAGTCCGATGCATTGACCAGGTCTTCGCGCAATCCGATAACCACAATCAGATCAGGACGATTTTGGATTTTGCCTGCGGCTATGGCAGAGTCGCTAGATTTTTAAGAGCGAGATTTCCCGCTGCCGATGTTTCCGTCTGTGATATCGACGACGCAGCAGTGGATTTCTGCACACGGGCTTTTTCCGCGAAGGCGATCGCTTCGAATTCGATGTTCACCGGTTTATCGATGGGCAAGCGGTTCGATCTCATTTGGTGCGGCTCTCTGATCACTCATATCGATGAAGGTGCAACAATTCGTTTGCTCAAGCTGTTTTACCGCCACCTAGCGCCCGGTGGCTTTTGCATATTTACAACTCACGGAAACCAAGCGATAGAACGGATGCCCGTGTTTGGATTGGGCGCGGTCGAGCAAAACCAGGTGCTATCACAATTTCGCCAGAGCGGCTACGGATATGCGAGCTACCCGGGTCGCATCGATATGGGAATCTCGTTAGTTTCTCGTGAAAAGATGATCGCGATAACTCACGCTGCGGGCCCGTGGGCTGAGACCGCGTTTATCGACCATGGCTGGGACAATCTTCAGGATGTCTATGGCTTCGTCTCGAGAGACTGATTTCGCGCCGGTGCTTGCATATCGACAGAATCAACGTGCCCGAGCATGCAGTCCCGAGCATCTTCTCAAATGAACACTCGATGATACAGCTTTCGAACACGATCCAATCCTTGGTATTTCTCAAATGAGCAAGTCTCCAGCTCTTTCTCTGCCCAATCAAATCGACTGTTACCAGCGGCCCGAACAGGCGGTGATTCTCGCCGGCGGGCGCGGTAGCCGTTTGCGGCCGCTGACGGATACCCGGCCAAAGCCGATGGTCGAAGTCCTGGGTAAGCCTTTTCTCGCGTACCAAATCGAACAACTGCGGGATCAGGGCTTTAATAAAATCTTGCTGCTGCTCGGATATCTCCCCGAAGTAGTTCAAGATTACTTTGGCGATGGCAGTCGCTTTGGTGTCAAGATCGAATATTCGATTTCCGCCGTCGAAGACGAAACCGCGCGTCGGCTTAAGATTGCAGATGCGCTTATTGACCCCTGGTTTCTTCTGCTTTACTGCGACAACTATTGGCCTATGCAAATCAAAAGCATGTGGCCACGCTTTGTCGCTTTGGGCGCGCCGGCCATGATCACCGTTTACACCAACAGAGATGGATATACCCGGAACAGCGTGCGCGTCGATTCCGATGGATACGTGGCGATTTATGACAAAACCGGCGCCAGCCCGGGACTTCAAGGGGTTGAAATCAGCTACTCATTCATCAATAAGTCCGTGCTCAAAATGCTACCGGACTCCAACATGTCTGTCGAAGACGCACTCTACAGTCGACTAGCTGCCGAGCGACAGCTGGCTGCGTACGTTACCGATCACCGCTACTATAGCGTCGGCGCGTTGCATCGCCTACCGCTTACCGAAGCATTTTTTCGTCGACATCCGACGGTCATTTTGGATCGTGACGGAGTTCTGAATAAAAAACCGGCACGCGCTCAATATGTTCGATGCTGGGACGAGTTCGAGTGGCTGCCCGGTGCGAAACAAGCTCTACGGCTCTTAAACGAAGCCGGGTATCGGGTGGTTGTTGTCTCAAATCAGGCCGGCATCGGCCGCGGCGTGATGACCGAAGCGGATCTTGTTAAAATTCATGCCGCGATGCGGACCGAGACAACAGGTGCGGGCGGTCGGATCGATCAGATTTATTACTGTCCTCACGACTGGAACACCGGATGTGAATGTCGAAAGCCGAATCCGGGACTGTTGTTTCAAGCTCAGCGGGAGCTGAATCTAGATTTGACCCGCACGGCTTTTATCGGCGATGACGAGAGAGATGGCCAAGCAGCCGAAGCGGCTGGCTGCCCCTTTATGCAAGTTTCCGACAGCCAATCATTATTGGATTGTGTGCAACAATTAATCGAACGTTCTTAGCTAGAAGGGAGAAACGATGGGACAACCACGGGTATTACTTACCGGGCACAAGGGTTATATTGGATCGATATTGGCACCCCTCCTTACGCAGGCGGGCTATGCTGTCACTGGAATGGATACCGGGTATTTTGCTTCATGCACACTGGTTCCCGATCCGGTCGTGATTCCTACGATCAATAAAGATATTCGTCAGCTTGTGCCAGACGACCTGCGCGGTTACGACGCGGTGATTCACCTTGCGGCTTTGAGCAACGATCCGATCGGAAATCTCGACGAAGGCTGGACTCGCGAGATCAACTATGAGGGCTCGGTCCGGCTGGCTGAATACGCCAAGAATGCCGGCGTCAAACGATTCCTCTTTTCTTCCTCCTGCATTATGTACGGCATGTCCGAAGCGCAGGTTGTCAACGAAGAATCACCCCTCGATCCACGCACCGAATACGCCCGCTCCAAAGTTTTCGCTGAACGGGGTATTGCGGCGCTTGCTGCGGACGGTTTTTCGCCGATCTTTCTGCGCAATGGGACGATTTACGGGCTATCGCCGCGAATGCGCTTTGATACCGTCTTGAACGATCTGGTTGCCACTGGCCTCACCACTGGAAAAGTCGTTGTGCACGGAGATGGAAAACCCTGGCGCCCGGTCATCCATGTCGAAGATGTAGCCAGTGCTTTTATTGCCGCGCTACAGGCGCCCATCGAAAAAGTTCACAATCAGGCATTCAATACCGGAGCGAACGAGCTCAATTACCAGATCGGCGATCTTGCAAGGATCGTGACCGAGACGGTGCCCGATTGTGTGCTCGAGCTTGAGTCGCAAAGCGGTGCGGATCAACGCACCTACAAGGCCGATTTCAGTAAGTTCGCGCGTACCTTTCCGGATTTCAAATTTCGCTACAACGCTGAGCAAGGCGCCAGGTACCTCTATGAGGGATTCAAGGCAAACGGTCTAACGTACGCCGATCTGACCGACAAACGATTTACCCGGCTACGCTGGTTGCGTCACCTGATGGAAACCGAGCAGCTGGATGAAGCGCTTTATTGGCGCGAGCCGGCCACGCGAGCCGCATTGGCAAGCGCCGGAGGACTTTCATGATCGATGGCGTCAAAGTTATTCCGCTCCGTCAGATCGTCGATGAGCGGGGTAAGATTATGCACATGCTCAAGGCGACGGATCCGCATTTCATCAAATTCGGCGAAATTTACTTCTCGTGCGCTTGGCCGGGCACGATCAAGGCGTGGCATGTGCACAAATCGATGACCATCAACAATGTGGTCCTCTCCGGTCGCGCGAAATTGGTGATGTACGATCTCCGTGAAAACTCGCCGACGCGCAGAGAGCTGCAGGAAGTATTTTTTGGTGAAGACAATTATTGCCTCGTGCAGATGCCGCCGGGAATTGCCAACGGATATAAAGCGTACGGCGACAAAATGGTGATTCTCGCCAATTGCGCCACCGAGCCTCACGATCCTGAAGAGATGATTCGCATAGATCCGTTCACTTCGGAAATTCCGTATGATTGGGCGGTGAAAAATGGCTAATCGGACACAAGATCCCGGAGTCATTATGACGCGCACGCCGTTGCGCGTCAGTTTTGCCGGCGGCGGAACTGATTTAGCTGATTTTTATCAAAAAGATTTCGGCGCGGTCTTCAGCACAGCGATCAACAAGTATATTTACGTTACGGTGAAGCGGCACGGCCCGGTGTTTAACGAGTTGATCCGCCTCAATTACTCGAGAAGCGAACAAGTCCAATCTCTCGATGAGATTGAAAACGACATCGCGCGGGAATGCCTGCGTTTGTTGGAAATCGACCCGCCGATTTATGTCAGTACGGTGGCCGATTTGCCGGCGTCGACCGGACTTGGCGGGTCGAGCAGTTTCGCCGTCGGTTTGCTCAATGCGCTGCACGCTTTTCGGGGCGAGCGGGTATCTGCGGGACAGTTAGCGGAGGAGGCCTGCCATATTGAAATCGATGTTCTCAAGCAACCGATCGGCAAGCAGGATCAATACGCCGCTGCATTCGGCGGGCTCAATTTTTTCTGTTTTAAGCCAGGTGGCGGAGTGACAGTTGAACCGCAGCGGCTGAACAATGGCGGCCTCAAAGGTTTATTTGAATGCATTATGATGTTCTGGACCGGGCACCAGCGCGATAGCAGCTCGGTTCTGAGCGAGCAAAAAGCCAATACGCCGGCGCAACTAGGTTCTCTATCACGGATTCGTGAGCATGCGATCCAATTGCAGGAGCTGAGCAATAATGGCGGCTTTGACGTCGCGCGCTTTGGTTGCATTCTCAATGAGAGCTGGCAATTGAAACGGCAACTCTCAAGCAAGATTACCAATAGCAAGATCGACGAGTGGTATGACAGTGCCATGCAAGCGGGCGCGGAAGGCGGCAAGCTCTGCGGTGCGGGCGGTGGGGGATTTCTCCTTTTCATCGTTAAACCCGAGAATCAGGTCGCCGTGCGCCAAGCTTTATCCGGCCTGAAGCAGGTCCCCGTTGCCCACGAAGTGCATGGCTCGCAGGTTTGCTCGCCCTTTGTTCAATAGGAGGTTTATCGCACGATGAGTCCACTGGAACGATCAGCATCCGAGTGTTTGATTTGCCGAAAGCAGCACGTCGAGGAGTTTCTGGATCTTGGAAAGACCGCCTTAGCGAATCAGTTCTTACGCGCGGATGAGCTGGAAACTCCAGAGCCGAAATATCCGCTGCGAGTGGGATTTTGCCATGACTGCGGCCATGTTCAGTTGCTCGACTCGGTGCCGCCTTTAGAGATGTTCGCGAACTACCTCTATATTTCATCGGCTTCGGATACTCTGAAAAATCATCTTTGGGAGTTGAGCGACGATTTGGTCGGCCGTTATCGGCTCGGCAAGGACGATCTCGTCATTGATATTGGTTGCAATGATGGCACTCTGCTGCAGGGTTTCGCGCGACACGGCGTTCGGACCCTCGGGGTTGATCCGGCGGAAAACCTCGCGGAATTCCCCGCTGGTGATCGGTACATTGGGCTTTTCACAGCATCGAGCTCGCGTGAGATTGTTGCGTCCCGGGGAAAAGCCGCGTTGATTACGGCAACCAATACTTTTCCACACATTCAAAATTTGGACGATTTCATAGAAGGCATCTTGCACGCGCTCCGACCGGGAGGTGCTTTTGTCATCGAGATGCATTATCTGCTGGATCTCATCGAGCAGGTCGCGTTCGACACGGTTTATCATGAGCACGTGTCATATTGGGCGCTCGCGCCGATGAAGCGGCTCTTCGAGCGTCATGGTATGCGGGTTGTTGATGCGCAGCGGGTGCCGCTGCACCATGGCCAACTGCGCGTGCACGTTCAGCGCGACGGCGAAGGGGATATTCGCCCTGGTGTAGAGGAGATTTTGGCAGCGGAAAAATCCGCCGGACTCGATCGGTTCGAAACGTATGTCGCATTTGCCGAAAGGACACAAAAAATCAAAAAAGACCTGCACGAAGCCTTGACGGCAATCGCCAAACGCGGCGAGCGCATCGCCGGCTATGGCGCGCCCGCAAAAGGCAATACTTTGCTGGGATTTCTAGAAATCGGTCCGGACCTGCTTCCGTATATTGTCGACCGCAGTCCGCTGAAGCAGGGTCTCTTTACTCCGGGCACACACATTCCAGTGGTGACGCCGGAGCGGTTGCTGACCGATCAACCCGAGTACGTTTTGTTGTTGGCGTGGAACTTCGCTGAAGAAGTCATAAAGCAACAGGCGCAATATCTGAGCAATGGCGGCAAATTTATGGTGCCAGTCCCCGAAGTCCGATTGCTCTGATCGGCGGTGTAGCATCGATTTCAGAACCGTCCATTTGGACGACGTTCTAGGTCAAATCGGCGCGCCGAATGTCGACTCTGCCGCAACCGGAACGAGTCTAAGAGATTTCTTACACGTGACCGATTTCTCGCGCGTTCCAAACGAAATCGCAGAACCGTATGACACCGAACCGGTGGCCGACGGAGAATTGATATTCAGACCTCGACCCGCGGGCGAGCTCGCATCTAACTAATAATGAATCACACGAAACTGCGTGTCGGCGTGATCGGAACAGGTGAGTTTGTTCAGTCGTGTCATGTCCCAGGGCTGCAATCGCATCCGCAGGCCGAAGTCGTAGCCTTGTGTGGCTCTGATTATAGCCGCGCACGGGCGGTAGCCGACCGGCTGGGCATTCGTGATATTTATCTGGATTATGAAGAGATGTGCGCGCGGGATGATTTGGATGCGATCACAGTGGCTAGCGCCAATGCATTTCATGCCGAGCAGTCGATTGCGGCATTTCGCCATGGCAAGCATGTTTTCTGTGAGAAACCGCTCGCGCTTAATGTTGAACAGGCAGACGAAATGCTCCGGGCCGCAAATCTGAGCGGCAAGATTCACCAGGTTGCTTTCACATTCCGCTATAACTACGGTGTTCGAGAGTTGCGCCGGCGGGTTCAGAGCGGAGATATCGGTCGACCATTCTATCTCAGAGTTCAATACGATAACTGGACAGCCCTTTCGCCTGATTGGAAAGCCGGTTGGAGAGAAAAGCAACACTTAGCCGGCGGGGGAATATTGTACGATCTTGGATCACATCTATTCGATATCGCTCGGTTTGTCCTTGGTCCGTTACAGATTGTAACCGGCTTTTGTCAAAATATTCCGCGGCAACGATACCACCATTTCACCAATGAATTGACAGACGTTGAAACCGACGATCTTGCTGCAAGTTGGTTTCGGCATGAAAACGGTACACGCGGCCAGTGGTTTATCAGCCGCGCCACACCACGATTTACCGAAAATGGCTATTTGGAGGTCATCGGTGAAGAGGCAGCATTGAGAGCAGGACTGAGCCGAGGCAAAGTGGATACACTAAAAATTTCTTCTCCGACTCGGCCGGCATGGGAAGAATTACCGCTGCCGGAAGAGGCTCGTGACGAAAAGCCGCACTGCCTGAATCTTATGATGCGCAGCTTTGTCGACGCTTGCCTGCGCGGAAAACTGAACCAAAGCGTCGATGCGTCCTTTGCCGATGGCCTTGCAGTGCAGCAAGCAATTGCCGCTGTTGTCGAAGCTACTCAGAATTTAACCTGGGTTCGTGTGAGTTCCAGTGTCGACTAAAGTCGATTGCTCAATATAGAGATCTGCTAGCGTCTCGGTATCAAAACGACATCTATTCACGTTGAAAGGATCCATGGAGCCGAATTGGTCGCAACTGCCAGCGCAAACCGGTGATGAAATGTATCGGCTCATCTCTCGGCTTTATCCGATTTGCCGAAGCATCACGGGAAATGGGGTTCGTGAGACCCTCAAGGTACTGCAGCAGCATATCCCGCTCACTATACAGGAAGTCCCTAGCGGGACGCAGGTGTTTGACTGGACAGTGCCTAAAGAGTGGAACATCAAGGATGCCTACATAAAAAATTCAGCAGGCGAGAAAGTTGTCGATTTTCAAAAGTCCAATCTCCATGTGCTTAACTACAGCGTACCCGTCAATAAAAAAGTCTCTCTGGATGAGTTGAAAGCGCATGCATTCACTCTGCCCGACCGCCCGGACTGGATTCCTTACCGAACCTCTTACTACAACGAAAATTGGGGCTTTTGTCTGAGCCAAAATGAGTTGGCAGCACTTCCGGAGGGCGAGTACGAGGTAGTGATTGAGTCAACTCTAGCGGACGGACATCTCACTTATGGCGAACTGGCCATCAAGGGCCAAACCGCTGACGAAATTTTGATTTCCAGTCACGTTTGCCATCCATCGTTGGCCAATGACAATCTTTCCGGAATCGCCCTGGCGGTATTCCTTGCAAACCATTTAAGAAACTCTTTGCCCAGGTACACTTACCGGTTTCTCTTTACGCCGGGTACGATCGGTTCGATCACTTGGCTCTGTCTGAACGAGCCTTCTGTCTCCCGAATCAAACATGGCTTGATTCTGGCGTGTGTGGGAGATTCCGGAAAAATTACTTATAAAAAAAGCAGGCGGGGAACCGCGGAAATTGACCGCGCTGTTATGCACGTGCTGAAGGAGGCGGGCGAGCCCTATGAAATTCAGGACTTTTCGCCTTACGGCTATGACGAGCGTCAGTTTTGCTCGCCAGGGTTCAATCTGCCCGTTGGATGCTTCATGAGAACACCGCACGGTCAATACCCAGAGTACCACACCTCTGCGGACAACCTCGGATTGGTAAAGCCGGAATATTTGCAGCAGTCCTTTTCTAGGGTTCTGAGCATTTTAGAAGTCTTGGAACACAATCGAGCTTACGTAAACCAATACCCTAAATGCGAGCCGCAGTTAGGGAAAAGGGGACTGTATGTAAGTGTCGGCGGACAAACGGGAGGCAAAATCCGTGAACTCTCCATGCTGTGGCTTCTTAACTTCTCAGATGGCAACGGTTTTTCGTTGCTCGACATCGCTGAGAAGTCCGGTATTAAGTTTGCTGACTTGAAAGAAGCAGCGGAGCGTCTCACCAAGAGCGGTTTGTTGACAGAGTCTCGGTCGGAGCAGTGAAAACATCAAGTTACAAGCGTGTGCTCATCAACGCAAGCATCGGATGTGCAGCGCTCGGCGTACTGCTTTCGGTAGCTTATGTCGCTTTCGGCCATCTTTTGATCAATGCCATTTATA
>Ga0207701_10001330_pt1 | contig 26040 bp, 17 predicted proteins | sample KBSSwiSSwithPhiX_FD_184294 | JGI IMG/M metagenome (GOLD analysis project Ga0207701, IMG submission 184294) | Switchgrass rhizosphere bulk soil microbial communities from Kellogg Biological Station, Michigan, USA, with PhiX - S5 (SPAdes) (version 2) | ecosystem: Environmental > Terrestrial >... | reverse complement strand
TTACCACTGATACAACAGGTGCAGATGGAATTGCTTTCGGAGCAGCCACACCGCTGCCTGAAGAACTGGTACAGCCATTCACCGTTTGTGTAACAGAATAGGTTCCTGCTGTTGTTACGGTGATAGAAGATGAAGTTATTGCTTCAGTGCTCCACAATAAAGAACCCGTATAGGAGCCTGCTGTCAATGTCGAACTACCACAATTATTTACCACAGTTACAACAGGTGCAGATGGAATTGCTTTCGGAGCAGCTACACCGCTGCCTGAAGGACTCGTACAACCATTTACCGTTTGTGTGACAGTATATGTTCCTGCTGTTGTTACAGTGATAGATGGAGTGGTTGCTCCATTGCTCCATAATAAAGAACCCGTATAGGAGTTTGCCGTCAGCGTCGAAGTGCCGCAGTTATCAACCACTGTTACAACCGGTGCTGATGGAATTGCTTTCGGAGTAGCTACACCGCTGCCAGAAGGACTGGTACACCCATTCACCGTTTGTGTGACAGTATAGGTTCCTGCTGCTGGCACGGTGATAGATGAAGTGGTTGCTCCATTGCTCCACAATAAAGAACCCGAATAGGAGTTTGCCGTCAGCATGGAAGTACCGCAGTTATTTACCACTGTCACGCCAGGTGCAGATGGTATTGCTATGACAGTCAATGTTGCGGGGTTAGAAGTAACAGCGCTTGTGCTGTTAGTCCATACTGCCCGATACTGTTTATTATTATCGCCTGTTGTGGCGGTAAAAGTCAAGGTTCCATTGGTGGCACCTGTGATATCGGACCAGCTTGTACCGTTTGTGCTCACCTGCCATTGAACTGTCGGCGAAGGTGTGCCGTTAGCGCTTGAATTAAAACTTACATTACTTCCGCCGCAAACTGATTGTGATGCCGGATGTGCGGTAACCGTTGGTGCAATACTACCCGTTTCGCCCATGCTAAACAATACATCAACCCAATAATTACTTGATTGGAAACTGCTATTTGGGAAGGCAGAAGTAGTAGTATACCTGTACAACCCATTAGCGCCATCTGTTCCATCAGCTAAACCAATCAGGGGACCATTGGTGACATTTTGCGTGAAATAAGGTTTAGTAACATAATAATCGCCCGACGGGCTAAAATAGGAAACTACGTAAGAAACTCCCGCTGTGATAGCAACCGGCGTACTGAATAATACCTGTTGCCAGCCTGAAACAGTTTCGTTAGTAAAAGTTGCCTGTCCCAATCTTGTCGTACCGGCATTATCCCAGAGGCTTCCTGTATGAGTACCGGTTGTACCTGATCCTTTATAATAACGGATACCAGTGATAAAACCGTTTTCAGTGGAACGGAATCGCATTCCCACTTCTATCCCCTGGGCATCGTTTAATTTAGGAACTGTCGGAACACCCGTTGGCTGAAACACGGTGAAGATGGTGTTACGGGCCCCACTGGCGGCGGTGGTAAATGACCAGCTATAATCATTGACCAAAGAATTACCTGCCAGGTCTTTAACTCCTGAAACTCCGCCCTTGATTGTTACTATAAATGTTGTTGAACTAGTTAAGGCTGATGATGGTGTCAGCGTAATCTGGTTAGCAGAAGTACTGACTGAAGCTGTTATCACGTTATTGCCGGCATCCTTCAATTGAAAGGTAGTTCCGTTTACGGTGGAGCTATTAACAGACTCACTAAAATTCGCTGTAATAGTAGTATTGGCACTTACTCCCAGTGATCCATTTGTTGGTGAGACAGAGGATACAGTTGGAGGTGTTGTATCACCTGTGCCTACTATAATTGAAATACCGGCAGCTGCTCCAATATTACCGCTATCATCAACTCCCCTGGCAAGGATCGCATAAGAGCCGTTCGAACCTGCTGTCCAGGTATAACTCCAGGTAATATTATTATCTATAGCACTTAAAGTTGCCTGCGACCAGGTGATGCCACCATCTGTTGATACTTCCACGGCGGCTACAACACCAGCACCAGGATCAGTTGCAGTACCGGAAAATGTTACCGATGCTCCTACTGCAAAGGAGGATCCATTTGAAGGTGAAGTGATCGATAAGGTGGGTGGGGTAGCATCAGTCGATTGCGATGCAGAACTCAGGCCTGATTGCAGGGTTGCTGGTTGTACCCCCATTTCAGCAAACAGGTTGACCGTTGCTTGTTGCATCTCCGGGCTAACAGTCGTGGAGCCACCCGAATGGCTTCCATCAAGACCCCAGGACCATTGCACGGTGCCTGCGCCAAATACCAATGCCCCGCTTGAATGACGATACAATGATAGTTTATGAGTAAGACCGTTTACTGTCTTACTGGACATAGTAATTCGACCAGGAGGATTGGAAGACGCAAATGCAGGTTGTTCATAATCCCACTCGTAACCCAATGTGTTAACCCCAAGTACCGCCGTTTGCCCGGCTAAAAGATTCGCGACAGCTGAATTTCGCCAAAAGCGCAATTTTTTATAAAAATCAGGAACTTCAATTTGTGACGGGTATTCTACCCAACTTAACTGGCCCGTTAATGCATTTTCAGGTTTGCCTGCATCATAGTTGGCACCCGTTTTCCAAAGGCCTGTCCATTCCGACGTAGAGGCATCACATTTAGAACCACAGGTACGTTCATTTAATGAACCATCTGCCATGGCACCTTCCTTATAACAAACCAGTGTACGATCTTCAGTACCATCATTATTTTCCCATCTTGTTTTCCAGTATACTTCATTACCACTGAAAAAAGCAAGGCTTACACCGGCATTACGTGCCGCTTCGACATTGTTTCGTTGATTTTTTGACCAGTATTCGTCGTGGCCATTAGAAATAAAAACTTTGTGATTGAGTAAACGACCGCCATTGTTGTCAACATCGTTGCAACTGGTATAGGTAACATCATAACCGTTTCTTTCTAACCAGCGGATCATTGGGTATTCTGAATTCATATACCAATCCGCTTCTCTTCCATCTGTATTAAATAATGAATTGTAAGGGAAAAAAGGCCGGTTATAACTAACCTTTACTGCGTGTCCACTGGGCCAGCTGGTCGTGCCATCATAAGTAGACGTTCCGCCATATCCATTATAGGCCTGCCAGGTGGCATCCGGGATCTGGAAATATAAATTAGAAGTACTTGCATCATCCCTGACAATAAAAACGATATGATTACTACCACCACCTGTTCTTTCCAGTTTCGCAATGTAAAGACCAGAGACAGCATTGGATGGAATAACCCAGGAGGCTGATTCACTCCAATTACCGCAATCCAACATACCAGTTGTTGAATTGGTTATTCCGTTTGGTTGAACAGTCCCGGTAAAAGTGCCCAGGTTCTGCATCAACCGGGCACCATTGCCTCCATAATATCCAATCCGGTATATTCTTATAGAGTATGCAGCGCCGCTTTGAACATCAATTTTGAAACGGACCGTTTGACCGCGGTTCAAACTCATTTTGGTTGCAAAACCAGCAATACGGTTATCCCTGAAATCAGGAACTCCCCATTCGGATATGGGATTTCCTGCATTTGCATTTTCAGTAACGATCGCATTTTGCGCAAATGAAAAAGCGGTCGAAACCAATACATAAAATGCTATGAAAAACAACCTCCTGTTTGTACAGAAAGTAAGACCCCGAATCATAAGGTACGAGTTTAGGTTAGGTCAAGTTTAATCCTTCAAATCTGATCAGGGATATTTTCTTCCGGAGTTGTTCTTTAGATATAGGTTTTTGGGACTTTTCAGGCAGGAGGCAGTAAGAATTATACTGTAGTCGGGCTGAAATTAGAAAAAAAACCTTATACATAATAGCAATTCAAAAAATATAGCTTTTTATTCCAGGTTTGATTCAGATAGTATAAATACGTCATGGGTTCTCTCTGCTTTTTTGAATTAAAAAGCCCCGCTAAAAAAGCAGGGCCCCACTATACCGGTCAAAAATAGTTACCAGGTAATCAATTTTTTAACGGCAGTAAAACTACCAGCCTGTATTCTGTAATAATAAAGTCCTTTTCTCAACGATCCCCCGGTTTGAGCGACGGCGGACTTTTTCGTTGTCAACTCTATTTAAAGAATTTCTTAAATAGCCCGATTCTTACATTTCTGTTAATTTGGATCAGCGCCTCACATCAAAGCAACTCTTCAACCTGCTTTCCCGTTGAGACCCGTGCAAGTAGAAATAATAGCTTCTTGCACCGGCAAAACTTTCAAAACCTTGGATTATGTATCGTCTTTTGTTTGTTATAACGGCTTTTTTACTTTTTTCCTGCAAGAAAGAAAACTATATAGCGCCGGATTCACCGTCACCGGATCCCGTAAGTCGAGCAGCGTTGTTAAAAAATATTGTAATACCCAACTTGCCTTCACCGTATTATCACTTCGAATATGATACTGCAGGTAAAGTCGTGTTTGTATCGTTTGCTTCCGATTTCACGAGGTATGACGTGGTATATAATGGTGGCAGGATCAGTGAAATGAAAAATAACATTATCGTGAATAAAGACAGGCTTCAATATTTATACGATAACGAAGGGAGAATAAAAACCGTAACCTATGCAGATTCTACGGGCCTTGTTTATACAAGACTTAATTTAAGCTATCAGGGAGAGAAGCTTATCGAAATAGATCGCGAGCGCAAATCGGGTAACACGTTTATCATGGATAAGACACTGACCATGTCCTACCTTCCTGACGGCAACCTGCTGGATCTTACTTATCACTACCTTCCATTCAACGGTCAAGCTGAAGCTGTTTACAACGACCGGTTCGAACAGTATGATAATAAAATCAATGTTGACGGCTTTGGTCTGATCCACAATGAATTTTTTGATCACCTGGTACTACTGCCGGGAGTAGAGCTTCAAAAAAATAATCCCGGAAAAGAAAGTCGTACCGGTGATGCGGAGAATTATACGGTTGATTATACCTACACTTATAATGACCAGAATCTGCCGCTGAGAAAAAAGGGGAACCTGCTCATTTTATCGGGCAATAATTCGGGAAGACGATTCGAAACAAATTCTGTGTTCTCGTATTATTAACAGCGCGACTCCACATTCTGTGATCAATAAGGCAATTAACACAGCCAAATGGAGAACCACTGACTTAATCCTGTCTTATATGCATCCCATCTTGGTTTGACCAGTTGTCACGGTTTACCTGGCCGGCTGGCTTTTAGAACAAAATCAACAGGCCTGTTTCTTCTGAAACGGTACAAATAAGGGGCTTTGTTAGCTGCGCCGGTAAATTTTTTTTCAAGACGTTCCAAAACGTGTAAGTCAAGTATTTTCTTCTGAAAATTATTTCGTGCAAAAGGCTTGTCATAAACCGCCTCGTAAAGTTCCTGCACTTCTTTCATGGTAAAAGTTTCTGGTAGCAAGTTGAACCCAATCAGTTTCCGGTCGAGGTTCAAGCGCAGCGCTTCGAGCGCATGAGTTATTATTTCGTTGTGATCGTGAGTCATTTTTGGGACATTACCAATGCTCAACCATTCAAGGCGTTCTTCAAGCTCTCCGGGCTGCGGATTGACTTTATTAATGTCGACCAGGGCATAATACCCAATACAAACAAACCGGCTTGTCATCCATTTCGTGGTTTCAGCATCAAATCTTTGGCTATCAAATTTTCTAAGTTCTGACTTAATCAATTCATTATGATGGCTGTCCATTATTCGTTTTTCGTCGCCAAAAACACGGAATTGCTCTAAGTATATATCTTTTAAAGCTGTTCTCTCTTTCAGGATTCTGGCGGCCGCCTTATCAATACTTTCTGTTTTCAGGATATAACCTCCAGGCAAACCCCAAAGCCCCCTTCCATACCTGAATTTGGACAGTAAAACCTTCAATGTATTGTCCCTATATCCGAAAATCACACAGTCAATTGAGAGGTGAGCTATATATTTTTCGATGCCGAATTTTCCCATTTGGAGTCTAAAAATTTTTTCAAATATAGCAGAAGGCCCTGGCAAGCTAATTTGACCTTCCTATAGTGTCCATAGTCAAAAATAGGCTAAAGAATTGGTTATTGTCTTTTTTTTAGACAATAATAGTAAAATACACTATCTTCGGTTTTTGGATTATAATTTATTCAATACTTTTTTGCATTCAACAAATGTTTTTTTATGAAAAATTCCCTTCGTTTGTTAACTAAAATGTCCATTTTTAAAAAGGTTTTGATCCTTTTTTTATACATGCAATACGCTTTATTTGGATTTGCACAAAGCAAACCAGATACAACAAGCTATATCCAGCTAATAGACATTTCAACAGGAAAAATCGACACGGTCCTTTCCAGCAAAGAACATTTTGAAGCGCCTAACTGGCATCCTGACAACTATCTTGTTCTAAATAGCAAGGGGAAAATTTATACTCTGAATATCGCTTCTAAAAAAGTAACGGAGCTGAATACCGGGTTTGCCGATCAAATTAATAACGACCACGGTATTTCGCCTGATAAAAAATGGTTAGTTATCAGCCACAATGATAAAAGAGATACCTCAAAGAAATCATATAAGTCTGCGATCTATATTCTTCCTGTTTCCGGTGGCGAACCGAGGAGAATAACGCCAGAAGTTCCTTCCTTCTGGCACGGATGGAGTCCCGATGGCAAAACGTTAGCATATTGCGCTGAACGAAATGGCAACTTTGATATTTACACTATCAGCGTTGGCGGTGGTAATGAAAGAAGGCTGACTAATACTGAGGGATTAGACGATGGTCCTGATTATACTCCAGACGGCAGATACATTTATTTTAACTCGTACCGTACGGGCCATATGCAAATCTGGCGGATGCAAGCGGATGGATCAAATCCCGAGCAAATGACATTTGATGAAAATTCCAATTGGTTTGCACATCCATCGCCGGATAATAAATGGCTTGTGTACATAGCCTACACATCTGACGAAAAGCAGAGTCATTTATTTGGCAAGAATGTCAAGCTGCGCCTGATGGACCCGAATACCAAAGTCATTAAAGACCTAACGCCGGTATTTTATGGAGGGCAGGGCACTATCAATGTTTCTTCCTGGAGTCCTGACAGTAAGAAAGTTGCATTTGTAAGTTATTCAGTCAAATAAAATCTTCTATTTTCAAAAATCACGTTTATGTACAACGATTCTTCCAAAACCAGAAGAAAATTCCTGCAGCAAATCGGCGCCACAACCCTTGCCGTCGCTGCATCGCCTTTATCGTCTCTTGCCGCGCAGGAAAAAGCAGAAGAACGCATTCTGCATTACGAAAGAAAGATTTCTGCTAACGATAAAATACGGGTGGGGGTTATTGGCTACGGTGTCCAAGGTCATTTTGATTTGGGGACTGCGCTGAAAGTGCCTGGGGTTGAACTGGCAGGCATTTGTGATTTATATACCGGCCGGCTGGACAATGCCAAAGAAAAATTCGGCAATGAACTTTACACAACCAGGAATTATATGGAACTCCTGGAAAGAAAAGACATTGATGCCGTCATAATTGCCACTATGGATTGCTGGCATGCCCGTATGACCTTAGATGCCTTATCCAGGGGCAAACATGTATATATTGAGAAGCCCATGATTTATAAAGTCGGCGAGGGTTATGAAGTGATCAATGCAAGCAAAAAATCCGGTAAAGTTTTGCAGGTGGGCAGCCAGAGAGTCAGCAGCATCGGTTATGCAAAAGCGAAGGAATTACTGGCTGCCGGAGAAATTGGAAAACTCAATATGGTGAATGCCGTTTGGGACAGGCAAAGTTCTATTGGTGCATGGCAGTACACTATTCCCAAAGATGCAAATACCACGACAATAGATTGGGAAAAGTTTATTGAAGCCACCGAAAAAATGTCTTTTGATGCCAAAAAATTTTTCTGGTGGAGAGCATTTAAAGAGCTAGGCACGGGAGTGGCCGGCGATTTATTTATCCATTTATTGAGCGGTTCGCATTTTATTACTAATTCTAAAGGACCGGAAAGTATTTATAGTACCGGTCAGTTCAGCTATTGGAAAGATGGCCGCAATATGCCTGATGTTATGGCCGGTGTGATGCAATATCCGGACAGCAACGAACATCAAGCTTACCAGCTCACCTTGCAGGTGAATTTCATAAGTGGTACTGGCGGCCAGGAAATAATCCGGCTGATCGGATCGGAAGGAGTGATAGAAGTAAATGGAAATAATCTCACTGTCAAGCACAGTATTTTGCCGGAAGCGCCCGGTTTTGGCGGTTACGACTCCCTTTTCACTTTTTCGAAAGGCATGCAGGCTGAAATGCAAAAAGACTATGACGCAAAATGGACCCCCGACCAAAGAAAAAAGAAAATAAAAGAGGATATAGTTTTTAAAGCTCCGCCCGGTTATGATGACCATTTGGATCATTTTACCAATTTCTTTGATGCCGTTAGAACCGGCAAGAAAGTGGTTGAAGATGCAGAATTTGGTTTCAGGGCAGCCGCTCCTGCGCTGTCATGTAATGAAAGTTACTTTACCAAAAGGATTGTGCGCTGGGATCCGGTCAATATGAAATTAAAATAACGTTTACGCGACAACATCTTTTAAAGATGGCGACCCACGAAACCGAAAAAAGCCGAAGATGAAATTTAGGGATGTCCAGATCACTGGGTCGGCGCATGGAATTGAACAATTGGTTGCAGAAACACTAAATAGCTTTGTGTACAGGGTTGTACTTCACGCCCGGAAACCGGCTGCTAAAAATGTCCCCCAATGGCCAGCTTATGATTTGTCCAACCGGCCTACCATGCGCATTGATACTAAATGTGAGGTAATCTATGACAGGTTTAAAGGAGAACTTGCTATGTGGAAGTCATTGGGAAAGCTATAGATGCTAAAATACGGCCGTTGATAACTCACAGAAAACAAACAGTAGCTTTTCTACGAAGTGTAAGTTAGCCGACTGCCTTGATAGGATATCATGCACACCCCTTAAAACAAATTGGCAGTTCATGAATCGGCACTAAGCTTCTTTCAATTGAATGGTCTTCACAACAAGATGGCTGATTCACTCATCAATGTTAGATCTATAGTAAAAAAGGTCGAACTCAGGCCTGTCGGGACTACAAAATATGATGGATTGAAACTCACTGGATTTTAAATCGCACCCTCCGTTTCTACACATTAATTATTGGGACAATGATAATGATTCAATTCTCCAATTCTTTTATAACTTTTTTAATAAACCCGGCCTTGTCTTTCTTTACTTCCTTCAACAAAGCTTTCCTGTCTGCCGGAATAAAAGGAAAATATTTTTCAGCCCATAAATTTATTTCGATCATTATAGGAAGTAAGTCAATTCCTTTTCGGGTTAACCTATAGAGCACTTTTGCTTTGCTCTCCGGGTGTTCTAATTTTTCAATGATCTTGTTTTCTTCAAGCACTTGTAGTCTGGAAGCCAAAATATTCGTTGCAATACCTTCCGGGGCCTTTAGAAAATCACCATAGGTGCACGCCTTTGCATCCATTAGGTCCCTGATAATCAACAAAGACCACTTGTCTCCCCATAAATCAAGTGAATTGCTTACCGGGCAATCCGATCTTTTTTTGATTTTGTTCACAATAAATATTTTAAAATCACTTGCATTTTGCAAGTAAGGTATATATTTGTACTTGCAATTTGCAAGTAAAATTACAAAACAGCAAGAAATGAAACAAACAATTTTAGTAACCGGGGCATCTTCAGGCTTTGGACTCCTTATTGCCAACTCATTGCACAAAACCGGATATAATGTCATCGGCACAAGCCGGTACCCTGAGAAATATCAGGTGAAAGTTCCTTTCAAATTATTGAAATTGGATATTGCCGATGACTCTTCAATCGCCTCTTTTAGTGAGCAACTGTTCAGCGAAATACAGCAGCTCGATGTGTTGATAAATAACGCAGGATATTTAGTAACGGGACTTGCCGAAGAAACTTCAATTGAATTAGGACAACAGCAACTGGAAACTAACTTTTGGGGAACTGTTAAACTCACAAATGAACTGTTGCCTTATTTCAGAAAGCAACGACACGGCAAAATAATAACTATTGGTTCTTTTATCGGTCTGGTTAGCCTTCCGAATGTAGCTTATTACGCCGCGTCAAAGCATGCTTTGGAAGGTTATTTCAAAGCATTGCGCTTTGAATTAAATCAGTTTAATATCAACGTAAGTATGGTTGAGCCTATGGGATTCAAAACCAATATTGGCAATAGCGCACTTACAGCGAAAAAAAGGATAAGTGACTATGATACGTTTCGTGAAAAGATCGCCGCGTTCACAAAAAAGGAATTTGATAAGGCCGCAGATCCGCAACCTGTTGTAAAGGCTGTAATAAAAATTGTAAGGAAAGAAAAAGCTAAATATAGTTACCCTGTTGGTAAAGGGGCCTCAATGATACTTGCACTGCAGCGGTTTGCATATCATTTTTTTGAGCATTCCATTTTAAAAGGAGTGAGTGCTGCTAAATAAATAAATGCAATAAAAAATGAAAAGCATTCAGTATTGTTTCGGTAATCATAGGTAAGATCGGTGTATTAATTGCTCTACTAATCATTCGATCACACTACAAAAAAACATGGAACTATAACTTTCAAAATGTAAAAACCAGACTATCAATGGTGGCGGAACACGAATTTTTTATGCCGGCTAAAAGAACCGAAAAAAGACCAGGATAAGAAAATGGGAATTGGCAGCTTGGAAAGGCACTTCATTTTAAAGTGTACCTTACTGTAAATTATTTATTTTAGAGGAATTCTTAGCATGTGAAACCGATGTTGAACCGGGATATAAGGCAGCCTGTGAACGGAACACCTGCAGAAAGGATATGATTTAAAGTTACAGTTCTAAAATTCTTTTGCTTTTCCTGAAACCTGTTTCCCTTCGAATGCGTCTAATTAGCTAAACACAAAAATGAAACAAATACTCCTGGCGTTGCTCACAATGATTATCTGCACGGCGATTAATGCCCAATGCGGTAAAAACTTAACACTGACTTCTTCAAAGACAGAGTACCTGGATGCGTCAGGCGCGGTTCAAAGGACTGTGGATGAGGCTACAAAAATTGACATTGGCCAAAAGTCCATTACTATTTCACCCGGCGGCGATCATACGATGACCGGCACAATCCTCTCGGCAACCTGCGCCTGGAAAACTGCCTTCAAGGAGGGAAAAAGCGAGTTTAAAACTGAATTTGAAGATAATGGTACGTTAAAAAAAATCACCATAGTGCTGGAAGGGAAAAATGGAAAAGTATCTTTCACAGTTAACATTGACGATGAACCTGATAAAATAATACGGGTGTGGCCTGACAGTTTTGAGGAGAAGAAATAGAAGGATCTACGGAAATTCTTCTTTATCATGTAATCATTATATCACAAAATCACAACCTGTATTATATTGGGCGGATTTTATAACCATAACCTTATTTCATGGTTCACAGAAGAGTGACGGTTATTCATAGATCAAGAATGTATTTGCTTTTTATTGCATACTTGTATATAGCCGGTAATCAACGAGACCGGAACCTGTTCTAGTCTCCAGGCTATTTTCAAATAATTATTTCGTGACTATATTCTTACTCTGTCCGCAAGCTTTTTACAGGATTGGCAATGGCTGCTTTAATGGCTTTAACGCTTACTGTCAACAATGCAACCAATGCCGCTGCAATTCCGGCTGCTATGAACGCTATCCAATCAATCTTTATTCTGTAAGCAAAATCTTTCAGCCATTCATTCATAAAAATCCATGACAGTGGCGTGGCGATGATTATTGCTATGAACACCAACCTCAGGAAATCCTTCGACAACAGGTTGACAAGGCCCGGTACGCTTGCACCTAACACTTTGCGAATGCCAATTTCCTTTATTTTACGTTCAACGACATAAATAGACAAGCCAAATAATCCAAAGCAGGCGATCAGCAGTGACAGGCCGGCAAAAGCATAAAAAATCTGCTCCGTCCTGTTTTCATTTCCGTATTGCTCGTTGATCTTCTCGTCCACAAATGCATATTCAAGGGGAACGTCAGGAATCAATGAACTCCAGGTTTTCCTGAGATGATTTATTGCCTCCTTCATATGCCTCGCATCAATCTTTAATGACAACTTGTTTCCCCTCCTGGCATATCCTATGCGCAAGGCCTCCACAGGTTTGTGTAAACTTTCAAAATGAAAATCTTTCACCACGCCAACCACAACTTGCTGATCATCGCCCTTGCCAAATCGTTTTCCAATCGCGTTCTCCGGCTTTTCCCAACCAAAGGTTCTGACCGCAGCTTCATTAACTATTAACGACCTTGCTGTGTCAGCAGGAAATGCCGCGGAAAAGAATCGACCTGCAGCCAGTTTCATATCATAAGTATCGAAAAACGAAGTGTCGACATTCATAACGTAAGAGCTGGTAGAAATTTCCTCGCCTTTTAGGTTTTCGGTGGTAGTCCATCCATTGCCTAAGCCGCCAACAACGTTCTGCTCATGCTTGCTCAGATTTAGAACGTATGGGTTTTGCAATAACCTGTTTCGAAGAGAAGAATATTGACCGACAACCGCGTCTGCGCCGAAGAACGGGACTTCCACCACGGCATTTGCATTAAACCCAAGCGATTTGCTTTTCATGTAGCGCATCTGCTGGCTAATTATGATGAGTGAGGCGATCAATGCTATACTGATTGTAAATTGGAAAACAACGAGGGTTTTCCTAATAAGGTTTCCGTGGCTACTTAATGAAAAATTTCCTTTTAGCGAAACAGCCGGCCTAAAAGAAGATAAGATGAAAGCTGGATAAATTCCGGCGATGACAGAAATAGAAACAATAAAACCAAATATCAGTAACAGGTTTGTGAGGGATAAATTAAATTCATATGATCCGCCAAGCCAGTGTGAAAAAGCAGGCAACAATATTTTCGCCAATAAAATTGCAAGCGCAACTGCAATGGCTGTAATCAAAAATGTTTCAATGAAAAATTGGCGTATCAACTGAACCATAGAGGCACCTATCACTTTCCGAACGGAAGTTTCCTTCGCCCTTTTGATCGCTCCCGCTGTAGTAAGATTTACGTAATTTATGCATGCCAATAACAATACGATGATTCCAACGATTGAAAAAACATTCACCCTGGCCAGGCTTCCGTTATTGGCGGCATCATAGCGCAGCTGTGACTTTAAATGGATGTCTCGTATCGGCTGGAAGAAATACGTGTATGACATTTTATTTTGTTCCCATTCTTTTTTTGAAAAACGGGCAACAATATCATTAACTTGTTTTTCCGCCTGTTTCCACTCAGCCTCATTGGCAACCTGTACATAGGTATAGGGCCATCCACCAGTCCATGCATTATCAATATCAAATCTCCAGCGCTCGTTTGCCTTTTTCCTCAAATGCGAAAAAGGAATCACGAGATCAAATTGGATATGAGAATTAAGCGGAGGGTTTTCGCAAACACCTGTAACTACCATCGGATACTCATCCCAAATAAGCAAGTTGCGACCCAAAGCATTTGAAGCATTGCCAAAATATTTAATTGCCAGTTTTTCCGAAATCACCAATTGATCAAGCCGGGATAAAACTTTGTCAGGCTGTCCTTTTTTCAAACGAAAACCGAAAAAGTTGAAAAAATTGCTGTCGGCTATAATGCAGTTTGACTCAATAAACTGGTCGTTTTCTGACTTTACTTTAAAGATTTCAGTCGTAATCACTCTGCAGGCCGACTGAATACCCGGCAAGTGTTTTGGAAGCTGGGCCCCCAGGGCCGTACCCGAACCCGCCTGTGAAAACGATTCACTTTCGCTTTTAAAAGTGTTGGCAATGCGGAAAATTTGTTTGCCGTTAGGATGAAAGTTATCAAACCTCAATTCCGTTTGTAGCCAGACGGCTATAAAAATGCAGACCGCAATGCCAATTGTCAATCCAAATACATTAAGTATAGAAAAAGTTTTATTGCGGATGATGTTGCGCCAGGCAGTTGTGAAGAAATTTCTAAGCATGGTTTTAATTTTATTCGGTAGGCGAACTTTTTACAGTGGTAAAGAGCTGACAGAGCTTAATGGTTGTTGTTTACCATTGCATTCAACCAGGTAGCAGTATCTTTTAGGAACACAGAAGTTGGGTATTCTGATTGACTTTACCGCGTCCGGGTTTTTGCATGCAAAAACATGCCAGTAAGTAATAATTTGAGTAGCCGTAGATTATATTTGAATGACATATGAAGGTGTCCGTTTTTGATGCACTGGTGACCATTTTTGGAACACGGCAACGAAAGAGTTTATGAACGACTCCGTACAGAAATGCAAGTGACAGAATATACATTTCAGGTTCGCATTAAATCACCACGGCTGATAACATGGGCTTTCCTCTAGCCAGCTTTCACCCGTGCCCTGATGTTTTGGGGTCTATCGGGGCAACTTTTGTACATTGGACCTGAACTAAACTCGTTTGACATGAAAAGATCCCGATCACTTCATAAAGGTCGCAAAAGTCTTCATTCCGTTTTTCCTACATTAGTCGCGGTAATCATATTGACATTCTCGGCTGAGACCACACTCATGGCGCAAGAAAAAAACCAAATGGTGAGATTGGCAAAAATCAAAGTTGACCCGACTCAAGTGGTTGAATATAATGCGGCGTTAAAAGAGCAAATGACGAATGCGGTTCGCAACGAGGCAGGCGTATTGACGTACTACGCAGTATCAGACAAATCCGATCCTTCAAACATCACAATCCTCGAAATTTACGCGGATACAGCAGCATACAAAGCACACATTGAAACGCCACATTTTAAGAAGTATAAGGAGTCGGTGAAAAACATGGTGAAATCTCTGGAGCTAGTTGACGTTACATTAATTGGTTCAGCGAGAAAAGAACCGGGGAAATAATCTAGGTTCGTCTTGAGAAGTGACCCGTCCGTTGGCGTCCTTTCATTGATCCAGGTAATACCGCCGCGTGATCGTGTGAATGGCTCAAGGTATCATGGTTTCGTCAGCCTGCATCGCCACTTTCGGTAAGTTGCATTGTAGGAATATTTCTGTCCTCAAAGGATCTCCATTATCGGGGCGATTGTCGCAAGGCGCAATTGTACAATTAATCCTGGCGGTAAAATCAGGACATGCACAGTTAAATGAATACAACCTTTGCTATTTCGGCTGCTTGCCTATATATTGACTGACTGCAGGCCCCATGTCCACTACCTGCACCGATGGGAAGGTTTTTTTCAGGATGCTCCCGGCGATCGCAGACCGATAACCCGAAGCACAATAAACCAATATCGGTTTTCCGGTTGGTACTTCTTTAATGCGATCTTGCAGCTCCTGCAAGGGAATATTCAGACTGTTTTGAATACTTGCTACGTTTTTTACTTCCCTTGCAGTTCGCACATCGATGTATGTAAAATTATTTGCCGAAGGATCAAATGTATTCTGATCAAATGACTCGAATTGTTTTCCGACCGTATCATCATACACAAATGCTCCCTGTATGTTTGATTCATAGCCGATGGCCGCAGTCTTATTGATCGCCGTTTGCAGGCCTTGTTCATCACCGGATACTAAATAAAATTTTGATTGGGGAGCTACAAGACTTCCCAGCCATGTTTCAAGTTGACCGCTTGCCGGGATGTTAATAGCATTTGGTAAATAAGAAGCCTTGAAAGCTGCCGCAGTACGTGAATCAATGATCACTGCATCTTTTTCAGGTTGATAATTTTTCGGTAAGTATTTGACCACTGCCAAACTTGATTGTAATGGGGGTGCACCCTGGCGATTTATGCCCACATCATAAGAAAAGTATTTTGGAATGAATGGCTGGTCGCTCAGCAATAAACTAATAAACTCTTCTTTCGTTCGATTCTCAAATACATAATTGTTTTGCTTTTCATACCCGATCGTAGAGCTCGTAGCCTTGCGAATTGATTTGGCGCAAAGTGAACCAGCTCCATGGGATGGATATAGAATAACATCATCATCCAGTTTGGAAAACTTTTGATGGATGGTATCATACATCATTCCCGCCAAATAGTTTCGCTGACTGTTACTTTCGTGGGAAAAGTCGAGCAGATCCGGCCGTCCTACGTCACCGAAAAACAAAGAATCCCCGCTAAACACGACTTTGTCTTTTCCATTTTCGTATAAGACTGCTGCAACATGGTCAGGAGCATGGCCCGGAGTGTATAGACCCCTGAGACCCACATTCTCAGTTAACTTAATCAGGTCCCCCTCATCAAATTTTTTAAAAGGATATTTTGATTTGGTTATGCTGCTGGCATAGATAGGGACATTCAATGTTTTATGTATTTCGAGATGGGAGCTGATGAAATCTGCATGTGGATGCGTTTCAATAACACCGGCGATGACGGCACTATTTTTTTTCGCGAAATCATAGTAAGCCTGCGGATTCCTTTGCGGATCAATGATGATAATCTTTTTACCGGCCATAACTGCGTAGGAGAAATGCGCAAGGCCTTTGTCTTCAAATTGTTCGATGACATAATTATCCGTGAACTGGACTGTCTGGCCCCATAGCTTAAAGTTGTCAACCAACGCTGCCACGCCGAGCCCCGTGGCGCCGACGATAAAATTTCTTCTTTTCATACTTGACCGGTATTGCAGATTACGCTGCACTACCGGAGTTCAAAGGTAGCAACATTGGCTGGTGTATTCAAGAGAAGCGAATAGTAAGAGGCGTTTGAACCGGTTCATATCTACAGCCACGACAAACCACTAAGTGCGGAGGCAAAAACTGAATTGAATATAATATGTCAAATGCGAATTTGGGGATTCGAAACCCTAAGGCGAAAAGACACGCAATGATTAACACTTTGGAGTGCCGTCTATCAATTAATGGGGATACAGCTAAAGTTTACCCAACTTCGACGGACATACAGAATCTTGCTGCGTAATTTTGGGGAGCACGATTTTGTTACTTTGAAGGCTACCTTATTTAGAAGTGTCCATCCCTTTTGCGACCGCTCTTATAAGAAAGACAAAACCAATTATTGCAAGCATTGCAAGGGTTATTGAGATATCGTGGACTTTCAATGGCATCATAGAATACTGAATTTGTACGCTCCTCAACGCCAGCACTCTTCATAAATTGCAGCTTCTTCGTCTTAACTACGGTCCCCACCTGAATTATAGTGTTCTTACTAATAATAGTACGTGCTTTAAGATCGTAAGATTTCTATTGTTGGTGTTATGAATACCTATTTCTGGTTGATGGCGGGATATAAGCTCACTTCCGGCGATCACTAAAGACAAGTGCCAGGCAAACAATTCCAATTACAAATATGCTCGCTATTAAAGGAAGGACAGACCTGGACATGAGGTTGCTGATGATGGATCCCAGTGAAGCGCCGATGAAAAAAAAGCAGGTGCCATAAACTGAAGATGCAATTCCTGCGGTATTTCCCATCGGTTCCATCGCCAGTGCACTGCTGTTGGGCTCTACTGCTAAATTGATTCCCATAAGAACAGCAACGGAACTAAAGACGAATGCAAAATTGGATGAAGCACTCGCAAAAAAACTGAAAATGAATAATACAGTACCGACTGCAGCGTACACCAGCAGCAGCCACCTGATGCTTTGTTTGGCACCATAGCGCTTTGACAAGTGCGAATTAATCAACGTGCAGCAAGCCATCAACAATCCTATGCCCGCAAATATCCAGGCAAACAGTTTGGGCCTGTTGTAAATCTCACCAATGATATGTTCTGAGCTGGCTACATAAGAACTTAAGGCAGTAAACAAAAAGGTAGTGACTGCGGTATAGCGGAGAAAGGTTTTATTAGTGATCACTTGCCTGATTGATGACAGGACGGCCCGCGGATGTAATGATAATCGCTTTTCACGGGGAAGCGATTCTTCAAGCCGGAGTGACCATATAAAAACGATGGTTGCGAAGATTGGTGGTGTAAGAAAAACCATTTGCCATGATGAAACCGAAAGGATTGCAATACCAAGAAATGGTGCAATTACCGGCGTAAAAAGAAAAATTGTTAGGATGAGTGACATGGTGCGGGCCATTTCATCACCCACAAAACGATCACGAACACCGGCTATTGTTGTCATAAAAACTGCCGAAGCGCCCATACCTGCTATGAATCTTGCGGCATACATGATTTGCAGGCTGGGCGCAAAAGCAGCTGCTATACCGCCCACAATATAAAGTGGGAATCCCCAACGTAAAATAGCCAACCTCCCGAATCGATCCGATAATGTTCCAAAAATGATCTGTGCGATTTGCCCGATAAAAAAGAAACCAATGATCTGCGCCGCGGCTGTGGATTCCGGGTTGAGTCCGAAATGTTTTCGCAATTCACCGAAGACGGGGAGCATGATGTCAATACCCAATGCTGTTAGCATCATGGTGCAGGCAGAAAGAGAAATAAATTCTGCCGGTTTCATTTTCATTTTTGAATAGGGCCTGGTTACCGTTTGGGATGTTGTTGTGTTCATCTTCAATAAAGCCGCTAGTTGATGAATATAGCGCAAGTTCTTTTTTTAACGCAGAGATCCGGAGGAAATGAGGACGCTCAAAGTACCGCCTTTGGTCGTCTCCTTTTCTCGCCATCTCTGCGCTAAACACTAACGCCGGCAGATCTTTAAGCGATTAAAATTAATGCGCCTGAATTAAAATGATGAGGTGTGGTTAAGACATTAATAGAGGTCGTTTGAGACAGGAAGAGAGTTTACCTTTTTTCAGTTTAACAAAAAAGAAAGGTAAGCGAAGAGAAATTATATCCGCTTGCTTTTGAAATATTGAAGGCAACATTAAATCCCGAAAATTGAAGCCAGCTTACTTTTTGGCTTTTACCTCACTAACAATCAATGCCTGTACGCCGCTTTTTTCTGAAAGTGCTCCCGTGACGGTTATCGTTTCGCCGGCGTGTTTTTTTGCTTCTTCAAATGCTGCGGCATTTTTACCTTCAAGCAGGAGATAAACTTTGTTATCGGCATCAATTATTCCCATCGGTTGGCCACCTTTTATGCACATGGCTGCACAGTCTTTGTGACCTTCACCGCGGTCACCATTGGTCATAAAACATTTCATATCGAGGATTTCGCCGGTAACAGTTTTGTCCGCGTTTTTGCCAATGAATGAAACTAATGCGATGAAGAATAAAACAGGAACTGAAATTTTGCCGATTTTGCTTAAGAGAATGTTTTTCATGTTAACAATTTAGATGTGAAAATTTCCATATACCAGTTAGGCAGGGCGGCTTCCCTCCAAAATTATGGCAATTCCACAACATGCGGCGAGCTAATAGTTGAGTGCTGGAAATATTCCGAAGTCAACCTAAGACGGCGGGCCGGACCTGTGTCACCGATGTCCCATCGCCCAAGCGCCCCTGGCGAACCGCTATTGCTTGATAAACCTGCTGGTAAATATCTTTTCGTTATTAAAGGCTTTGACGAAATAAGTTCCTTTTTCGAAAGCATTTATATTGATTGGGGAAAGCGGATTTATATTCTTTGCCCGGAAAACTTCTTTGCCATTTGCGTCGGTAATCATTACATCAAAGGCTGATCCATTTGGCAAATGCAAATTCAATGAATTTTTAGCCGGGTTTGGAAAAACCTCCATGAAATCTCTTGTCGGAATTTTGGTAATTGGGTTTTCAGGAATGCCACGCGCCCCTGTTGCACTGTATTTTATGCTTACAAAATCGAGGTCGGAAGTGCTTCCCAATGAAGTGCCCGCCACATAAACATTTCCACTTCCATCAACGCCAATTGCTGCACCATTGTCATTTCCATGCCCGGGACCGTCATAGTTGCGGATCCATTGCTGCGCTCCCGCGGAATTATATTTAATAGTAGCAATATCCCAACTTGGACTAACTCCATTAATATAACCGGTTACATAAACATTATTACCGGCGTCAACAGCTAATGCAAAGGCCTCGTCATTGTCTCCTTTCGGCCCTGCATAATGTGCTTTCCATTGCAAAGCCCCCGTTGTTGCGGAGTATTTAAGTGTACAATAATCAGTATTGTAAACGATTTCCTGGTCGCTGCCTGTTACATAAACATTTCCTGAATTATCCAGGACAATGGCATAGGCGATATCGCTCGAATGAGCAGGTCCATCATGCCTTGCAACCCATACCGGTGCACCGCCGCTATTATATTTGACGGTTGCAATATCGAGGCCAACACCCCTGCTATAACCTGTAACATAACTATTGCCCGATTTATCAACTGCAATTGCCGTAGCCCGGTCCGGTTCGCTAATCGGTCCATTGTACCGTGCAACCCATTGTTGAGCACCGCCCGGATTGTATTTAATAGTCAGGTAATCTTCTTCACCAACGGGGTCGCGACCCGCAAAGCTGGTACCGGTAACGTAAATATTACCCGATTGATCCAATCCTAGTCCCACGGCTGCATCATCCTGGTTTCCGGGTCCGTTGTAAGTCGCGGTCCACAGTTGTGCGCCCAAAGTGCTATACTTTATAGTGAGATAATCTTTTTTGGTGTAGGCCCCATTGGGCACAGTTGTATAACCGGTTACTATTACATTACCATTAACATCTGTTTTAACCGCGCTTCCCGCATCAGCTCTTTGCCGGGCGCCATCAAACCGTGAAACCCATAATTGGGAGCCCGATGGGCTATACTTTACAGTAGCTACATCGTCGTTAATGAACGTGCCGGTCAGCTGATCGGAATAGCCTGTTACGTAAACATTACCTGCGCCATCAACGTAAATTGAATTTGGAACGTCGTTGCCACTGCCGGGACCATTATAACGAGCCAGCCATTGCCGCACGCCGCCGCTGTTATATTTGATGGTAACATAGTCGTCGCCATTGGCGCCGCTGAACGACGAACCGGTAACATACTCGTTGCCGGAATTATCTACCACCATTGCTTTAACTTTATCAATTCCGTTACCGGTTCCGTTGAATCGAACAACCTGTTGAGCTACCACACTGATCTGAATTACCAACAGTGCGAAGATGGCGATGTAAAACTTCTTCATTGTTAAAATTTTAGAGTGTTGGTGACTGGAATGCCCGTATAAGCATTTACCTCGTTTAAATAATTTCACCGGCAAATTGGAATAGCTTGTTTGCTAAAAAATCCGCAGGTGTTATACAAAATTGTCCATGTGCCGGTCCGGCTGTTGCATTGAGGATTAATGAAGACCTTTCTCTATTTATGTTTCAGGGGTAAGGGGAAAACAGTTTAGCTGGCGGAAAGTAACAGGATTTGCGGAATTGTATTCCTTCGATTTTTCAATTTACGAATATTGTAAAAAAATAATCCGGCATTGTGAGCGGATGCACTGGATTAATCGCTCTAAACATTAAAAAAGTTGCTTCGGGAAACCAGTATTAATGTGAATCGGCAACTCCTGGCCAGGCAGGGGTCACCAACTGATCCCATTGACACGGCCGCCTGGAAATTCTTATTAGCCAAATGGCCAACTTTAACACACCAATAGTGGCCTGAATTGATTACTTTCAATAGTTAATTCCGGATATTTGAAATCATAATTTGATACAGCTTGCGCATCAAGTATTGTTCAATAATTTTTTCTCTTTTTCTTACCGCGACGCTTAGGATCATGGCGCAATCTCCCGGGCCGACCACTGATTCTGTGGGTGCCCTTTTTACAAAGTTCATACAATCAAACACGGATAAGAGCATAGTGTTGCTCACCGACCGGAATATCTACATGGCCGGGGAAAAGATTTGGTTCAGGGCAAATGTGGTAAATGCAAATAACGGCAGGCTTGACCTTACATTCAGAAATCTGTTTGCAGACCTTGTTAATGAAAGGGATAGCGTAATAGACCAGCTGGTCCTGGACAATATCGGTTTGCGTACAGAAGGGGCTTTCACATTACCTGAATCAATGTCCACGGGTTTTTATTGGATAAGATGTTATACAGCCAGGCAATTAGGATATGACAGCAGCGGGATCTTTCTTTACCCGGTCTATATTGTAAATAAACAACTCCGTGACGAAAGCCAGTATGCCAGGCAGTTTGAGCGAAAGGTGGCAGGCAACAAAGGGTTCAACCCGATTATTCATTTTTTTCCTGAAAGGCTAACAGGAATTCCGGGAATTATTTCAACCGGTGTAATTGAAGTCAGAGACGCATTCCAAAGCCCGTTGCCGGTAAATGGTGCGATTATGAACAGTAAGGACTCAATTATAACGAGCTTCACCACCAATGGTCTTGGACTTGCGCGACTCACATATGTAAATAATCCTTTGGAAAAATACACAGCAATTTTCTATTGGAATGGTCATGTAGCCAAATATGAATTACCGGGAGTTGACAAAACTTCCATCCAGCTCTCTGTTACAAATCAAACTGCGAATACGATTAAGGCTTTTGTAACGCTCGAAGACTCCGTTGCGGCGGATACACATACCACCATCATGGCTGTGAAACGGAACAACGTTTATTTTGCGGCGGTGGGTGCGGGCGAATATGGGATTACCATACCGACCGATAATTTTCCCGGGGGCGTTGTACGATTGTTATTGTTTAAGGAGAATAAAACTTTGGTTAGCGAAAGAAAGATTTATATACCTAAGCAAAATGTTGTCGCGGAAATAAAGACTGATAAAAACAAATACACCGGCAGGGAAAAAGTAGTGGTTCACATTAAGTTAACCGGGCCAGAGGGAAACCCGCTTACGGCAGCGTTAAATGTTGCGGTACAGAGCGAAGGGCTGGAGCAATTTCCAGGCATCGAAGCAAGCACGGTTCCGCCACCCGGTGAAATTCTTCTTGACGGCTGGTTAAGCAGGTATTCTGCAAATTATTCCACCGAAGATATTGATCGTCTCCTGGTAACAAGAAAATCAATTTCTCAGCGGCCTGCTGACAGCGGTTTAAGCGTTAAACTCCGGGAGTTTGATGACAACATAAAACTTCAAAACTTAATTGGAAATATAACAGACAGGAAAGGCAAAGCTATGGGAGATCGCATCGTCAGCGCCATGGCAAAAAACACAGGCGCTATTTTTATGGATGTTGATACCACGGATAAAGATGGCATGTTCAGCGTAGCCATACCCCAGGGTTTTGAAGGTTTGCAACTGGGGTTGCAGGTAATTGATAAAGATCAGCAGCAGCAAACGTTCAAAGACAACATTAAAATAGACGGGTTTCGTTACCCGGTTTTTTCAACGCCAGTATCGTCAAAACAGCAGCTCCTGGCGAACAATATTAATACGCTTTCATTAATCCGGAAGTACAACACAGCTACAACAATAGCTTTCAAGGGCAAGGAGTGGCTCACACCGGTTACCGTAAATACAAGGGTGAAAAAGCAGGTAAACTATGACGTAACAAAGCGAATTAATCCCAGCTCTCAAATACTTACGAGTGACAAATTCAGGTATGGCAGCTATAATGCCATTGGTAATGCCATCCTGCTGGTGCCCGGGGTAACGTTGGCATACGGAGATGTCTCGATATTTGGCGCCGACGTCGATCTTGCCGGGCATATTACACGGCCATTGGTAGTCATGGATGGATCTGCTCTTTCAATCAATGATGGAGTAATGGATTTTTTAAACTCTTTAAATCCTGCGGACATAGATTTTGTAGAGGTACTAAGAGGGGGCGAGGCTGGTATCTACGGCGTTCGCGGGAAGGCGGGCGTCATCTCAATCAATACGAGGCATGGCCCCGAATTACCAAATTTAAACATGAGTAATTTACGGGCTTTTACACCTTTAACTTATCATGTATGTCCGAAGTTTGAAATGCCCGATTATTCAGATAAGAAGACAAAGGATAGCCCATTTCCGGATTCGCGCACCACAATTTACTGGAACGGAAATATTACAACAGGTGCAAATGGTGAAACCGATATAATTTTTTACACAGCGGATGATGCTGAAAATTATGCTATCACTGTTACCGGATTAACGGAAAATGGAGAGCTGGTTTATAGGCGTGTAACTATTGCCAACACGGGAAAACGCCGTTAACGTTGTCAATAAACCTTGTTGGGAAAGACCCGGTTCGAGCCCGGCGCGACATAAAAAACAAAAAGCTCTTAAAACTGTCATGCCGGGTGCCTGTCCTGAACTTGATTCAGGCCTGTCCTGAACTTGATTCAGGATGACCTGACATCTTTTCTGAAAATTCAATTGCGGATTAATCTGGAAGTTGCTTAATATTTTCGATGTTGCGGTATGTGCTGATTCCTTCGTTGCCGGGTAATCTTAAATTTCCTTAATGTAAATATTTCGAAACTGCACTAAACTTGGCGGGCCTACCCATTCTCCATTTTTCTTTTCTCCATGATGTTGCAGGCCGATCGGTCCTTTTTCCGGAATTCCGGGAACCTGGGCATTTTCAATCACTGAAATTCCATTGAGCTCAACTGACATGCGGTCGCCTTTCATTGTGATCTTAAAAGTGTTCCATTCCCCGATGTTTTTGTCGGCGTTTACTTTTGGTGTGACCCCGCGCCTCACTTCCGGCGACATAGTCTTATCCATCCGGTATCCGTATACTTCACCGGAACCAATGGGCCAGCACCAGATGTTCGCCTGGCATTTTCCCACGCCGCGTAATAAAATTCCCGAATCAGAATCAGGTACCACCATAGTGATCTCCTTGCCGTTTTCATCCAGCTTATGATCACCGCTTGGCAGAATGAGCGGAACACCCGCATTTTTCCATGGCGTTGACTTTATCCGCCAATCCACATAAAGGATAAAATCTTTGTATGCTTTTTCCGACCAAAGATTTTTATCATCCTTCGCCTCGCTTTCGGCATCATAGTCGATCACGCCATCCAATACTTTCCAGTGGCCATTGTCACCCGTGGGTATTTTCCAACCATCGAGGCCTTTCCGGTTAAATAAGGAAACAAATCCTTCAGGAATTTTTTGATTATCCATTTGGGCAAATAACGGACAAGTTATGATAATCGCGACAACGGCAAGACAATATCGTTTCATATTATTATTGATTTAGTATTCTGAAAAGAAAAATTTATATGTCGCAACGGAACATCATTGAACGTATACAAAGTCTGTCCACTTGATCGCTTCGAAATAAGCAGCAGCGCCACCTGACTCTGGTTTTAAATAAGAACCTTCAACCAGGTAGTCACCTAATTCCGTCGCAAGTTTTTTCAGGGGATCAAATCCTTTCTTAAGCGCTTCCGTTTCAGGGCCACCGGCCGGCCAGTACTTATCACGTGCTTCCGCAGATTTGATGGTGAAAACAGTAATGTATTCCCCTGTGTGGTCGCCTCCGACGGCTTTGTAATAGAGTAATTGCATGTCAGGAAATATTTTTCCTACGGAAGGATGGAGCTTGTCAACTACCAGTTTTTCAAAATCTACTGCGCGTTCGGGTTTGACTTTTATATAGTGGATTCCTAGAATACCGGCAACCGGCAATGATTTAAAATTCTCTGCTCCGATAAGGGAGTATTCCGTGTAAGCATCGGTTTTATTGAGAAAATTGCTGAAGCTTCTTGGATTGACATCGTCCGTAATCGTGGTCGCATGGTCGTCAGTAAAGGGGCTTCCCTCCGGCAGCGCTTCCCGGTAGGCTGCCCGGATGGTACTTGTAATAAGAAGAAATTTTCCTTTCGCGTCACCACGGTCTGCCTGGAACAAATGCATACTGGTGCCGGGATATTTTCTGTTCCATGAAGATGCAATTTCGTCATTGACCCACCTTTGTAAAGCTTCAGGCTTTACGCCTTTTCGGATGCTTGAATTACTTATCATAATTACTTCGCCCATTTTCATTCCCTGTCCTAGAAGTATTTTAGCCGGGAAATTCAGTGCAAACAAAAACACAATTGCATGGAGCCATGTTTTCATTGTTTCAGCTTTTTATGAATTCAATTCTTACGGTTCGCGATAATAAGATAAGCTGAAGTTAGGCAATCTATTAAAATCAGCGCTCAGCCTGGTCGATCATTTCCAACCATTCAATTTATATGCGTCCTCTCGTGTTTACCGTCTGCATCATAGGTAAAGATTGTGTAATTGCTGAGGAAGGTTCAATCGGTTACGTTGTAAAGTGCACTTTTACTCTCCAACCACCGAAATTATGTAACAGTTTACCAAAATAGTGTAACGTCATCGCGTCATCATGACTTTA
>Ga0207701_10001328_pt1 | contig 26095 bp, 22 predicted proteins | sample KBSSwiSSwithPhiX_FD_184294 | JGI IMG/M metagenome (GOLD analysis project Ga0207701, IMG submission 184294) | Switchgrass rhizosphere bulk soil microbial communities from Kellogg Biological Station, Michigan, USA, with PhiX - S5 (SPAdes) (version 2) | ecosystem: Environmental > Terrestrial >... | reverse complement strand
ATCGTCTTGATGAATTCGGCGCGCCGGAACCGGAGAGCCGACCAATCTTCGTCGATAGCCACCATGCGCACCGGCTCGAAGCCGGCTGCTCCCATTGACGGCCATCCGCTGTCGCGATTGAATTCGCAGGTGTACGTCTTCGAGCTTTTCTTCGGATAGGCAATCCAGACGATGGCATCGCCCGCCGCCTTGCGGCCGATTGTCTTTGCGAGCGAATCGACTTCCTTCTGCTTCGTAGCGAAGGTCAACGAGAAGTCGACCTGCTTCGCGTCAGACATCGCGCGCCGCACCCTGACACCCTTCAGCAAGGCAATCTCCGGTTCGAAGCTGGCCGGCGCGTGTTCGATCACGATATCCTTCTGGTCCTTTAGGTTCAGTTTCGCAAACGTGCTCATGGTGTCTGCCTATGGCGCGGGCGCGCGCCTGCTGACTGCCGACGCATCGCGCTCGAGCGCGGCGCGATCCCAACCGCCCAATGTTGCTGCTGCCTCATACGTGGACTGCAGAAATTCGAGCAGCGCGTCGTCCGGCGACGATGCCCGCGCCACGCGATCGTACGGCAGGATGAACTCGCCGTAATCCTTGCTGTAAAAGGCGCCGTCGGGGCCGACACGTGCCTCGCCGAAGCCCGACGGCGCCGGATACGCGTACGAATAGAACGCCGGGTAATCGATCGCACCGCTGCCCGGCCAGAAGCCGCAACTGCTCACCTCGTGCGAATACGCCTCGCGAGTGATCCAGTCCGGCAGGTTCGGGATGCCACCTGGATGCACCGGCGCGAGCCGGCCCGAGAAGCGCGTGACCGCCAGGTCGCCCGCGCCAAAGAAGTAGTGCACCGGGCTGGCCTTGCCGGTGAAGCGCGCGCGGAAGATCTTTAGCACGCGGTCGGCCTGAACCAGTGCCAGCCAGAAGCGGTGTGAGTATTCGGCGTCGTACGATCGATGAACCTCGTCTTCAGCGAACGGAATCGGATCGACGACCTCTGATGGCTTTCGCGTGATATGGACGTCGAGGGCGAGCCGTCGCAGCGCCTCCGTGACCAGCCGGTAGAAAGTCGCCACGCTTTGAGGACGAAGCGGGACTTCGTCGTGCCGGCCGTCGCTCGAACGGATGTCGAGTCGATGCTCTACGAAATTGAATTCCAACTCGAACGTGCGCGTGTCGTCCGGGATCGGTGACGTCGTCAATCCTCGCGACGTGACGTAGAGCGTCGTATGCCAGGAATGATTCAGCCACGGTGATTTAGCGAGCCGGATCTTCCCGACGATCTGCGTCCAGAGATGCAGCGTCGCAAACGTGTCCCGCCAGGCGGCGAGCGGAATGTCGGGCCAGTGATTCGCTGAGGAGGCCATCAGAATCCGGCCGCCTGACCGTCTTTGCGGTGATCCGATCCGGCGCGATAGAAGCCGGCGATTGATCGATTTGATCCGTCAGCGGACGTTGCAGTCGCTGGCGCGGCAGCCGGTATTGGATTCGCTGGCGCATCGGCCGCGGTTGGATCCGGAGAGAACATGATCGCCTGATATCCGCCCATGATGTTCCCGTCAACCGAGCGGACGTTGTGCCCCATGGCCTTGAGCCGCGCACCCACGAGGTTGAAGAGAGGAGATTCCAGGCTCAACACGTTCGAGACCTGCGCGTGGCGGAAACGAGCCATGTCCGTTGCCGCCTGGACGTTCGCGCCGAGATCGAGGACGTTGACGAGCACCTGCCCGATCCCCTGCGCCTGCATGTCCCCACCCATCAGCGTGACCGTCATGAGAGGACGGTTGTTCTGCATCACGAAGCCGGCAGACAGTGTGTTGAACGGCCGCTTGCCTGGCGCGATCACGTTCGGGCTCTTTGGATCGAGCGTAAACAGGCCGCCGCGATTGTGGAGCGTGATGCCATAGCCGGGCACTGTGAGACCCGAACCGAAACTCGAATACAGGCTGTTCACCCAGGCGACCATGTTCCCCGCGCGGTCCGCAGTGGAGAGCACGATGGTGTCGCCGCCAGTATCGGGACGCCCCGGAGGTCCGGTGCGGGATGCGCGGTCGGGATTGATCTGACCGCAGAGTGATGCGGCGTAGGGCTTCGACAGAAGGCGGTCGACCGGAATCGAGGAGAACTTCGGATCGCCGTTGTGAGCGAAGACGTCGCGATACGCCAGTTTCTTTGCCTCGACGACGAAGTGCCAGTACTTCGGATTGGCGGGCCCGAGCGACGCAAGCGTCTGCCCCGGCGCCCAGATGGGGACACAACTCTCGAGGATGTTGAGCATCTCATCGGTCGCCCACGTCTGTGCCGGTGGCGGCAACGTCGACACTTCGTAGCCGTGATAGACCGTCTTCGCCACGTTCACCCACTCGCCTGAGTAGGCGGCGAGATCGTCCATCGTCATCGTGCCGCCCAGCGATTTTGACTTGGCGACGATGGCCGCCGCGACTTCGCCTTCGTAGAACCCAGAGCGGCCGCGCGCCTGAAGGATGCGAAACAATTTCGCGAGATCGGGGTTTCGATAAATTCTGCCCGCGTGCGGCGGCCGCCCGTCGACGTACCACGTGGCGACCGAATCCGGATCGACCGTGACACAGCATCCGCGTGGATCACTGCGATCCTTGGATACGGCACGCGGCAGCACCCAGTCGGACGCGATGCGCTCTGAAATCGGAAAGCCTTGGTCGGCGTAGTCGACAGCGGGCTGCAGCGTCTCTTTGAACGTCATTGTTCCAAAGCGGCGGAGCACCTCTTCCCAACCCCAGACGGAGCCCGGCACGGTGACGGTGAGAATCCCTCCTGAGGGCATGCCCGACCCCGGTCCCCAGTTCATCGAATCCCACGCGTAGCCGATGGCGTTCATGTGTGCCAGCGTCTGTCCGCTCGGCGCCTTGCCGCTGGCATCGAGTGTGTAGAGTTTGTTCTCCGCAGCAATGTAGATGATCGCGAAGAGGTCGCCGCCCGGGCCGACGTTCATCGGCTCCACGACGCTCAGCACGGCGGCCGTCGTGACTGCCGCATCGATCGCATTTCCTCCGCGCTTGAGGACGTCGAGCCCGGCCTGCACGGCGAGCGGCTGGCTGCTCGCCACCATTCCATTGCGCGCCATCACCTCGGAGCGATGCTGCGGCAACCAGCCCTTGGCGCGATCGCCAGACACGGCGCTGCACCATGACGGCTTCGGCGTCGCGGTGCACGATTGGATTGGTGATTGCGCCGCCGGCATCAACGGCGACAGCATGACGGCCAGGAACAACGCCAGGCTCAGCACGGCTCGTCGGGACATGTGTCGATCCTTCTGCGGTTCCGTCCGCGATCAGAACTTGATCTTGTCCAGGAATCCCGCCAGCAGCCGATTGAACTCTTCCGGCTTCTCCATCATCACGAAGTGACCCGTGCCGGGGATCTGCGTTCCCTCGTAGTTAGGGAACACCTCTTTCGTGACCTTCGGATCGGGCGGCTTCCCGGTGCCGGCGTAAACGGCCAGCGCCGGAGCCTTGATGACGTCCGTCTTCGACAGCGACGGATCGAAGACAGCGGCCATAGCGCCGTTGGCCGTGGCTTCCGAGGTCCCGAGCATCATCTTGAGAATGTGCTCTTGCAGCGCCGGAGCCGTCTCCCCGATGAACATGCCGCGAATCATCTTCTCGCGCGCTTTCAGACCTTCAGCTCCGACCATCGGCGGCGGCTGCTTGAACTCCGGCGGCGGAAACCCGCGAAGGTCGAGGGGACCATCAACCGCGACGAGACCAGCCACATGCTGCGGATACAGCCGTGCGTACTCACGGATGACCGGCGCTCCCATGCTGTGGCCGACGAGGACGACGCTGTCCGCCTTTGCTTCGGCTCGTACTGCCTCAACTGCGCGCGCGAACAGATCCATCGACAACTTACCGTCCTTCGGAGAGGCACTCTTGCCATGTCCGGGCAGGTCGAGCGTCACGACGCGGTACTTGTTCTTAAAGGCCGGCACTTGCGCAGCCCACGACGATGAGTCGCAGGTCCAGCCGTGGATGAAGATCACCGTCGCCTTGCCATTACCCGTCGTCGATGAGTGAATGGACAGGCCGTCAACTGATGCAGCCGCCAAGGGCAGCGCATACAAGGCGATCACAAGCGTCCCAAGCAGTCGTTTCATGACATCTCTCCCGGGAGTGGTACAACCGGTGCAGAATTCTGACCGCGTACGTTCAACGAGGTGGCAGTGATGAGCACGCGAGAAGAAATAATGCACTTGGAAGAGCGTTTACGCCAAGCGGAGCTTGACCCGGATCCCATTTTCTTCGAGGAACACCTGGCCGACGATGCCGTGCTGGACGGGCACCAGCTCAAGGTCAAAGTCGTGGAGGCGCACCGTCCAGAATCGCGAAAAGGGCAGAAGTTCACGAAGGTCGAGATGCGGTACAACACCTTCGCCGAGCACGGTCCAGCCGTCGTGCTGACCTGCGAAGGGGATTACGAGGGGCCTCAGTTCAGAGGCACCCTCAAGTTCATGCGCGTGTGGCTCAAGCAGGATGGCCGCTGGAAGATCATCGCGGGCGCCACACTCAAGTAACCGGCTAGCTCTTCCGGGCTCTTCCGGCGTCGGAGCGTGTCGAGCTCGGGACTGTCAGGATGATCTGGCGGGTACCAGGTCGTCGAGCGTTACGAGTGTCTCCTCGCGACTGACTTCTCTACGTTCCAACACCGCGATCAGGCTGAGGCCTGGAAATGGCAGCAACCAATCGATTCTCCGGAACAGCGGCGTGAGCAGGTCGAGCATCCATATCTGAAAGAGACCGAACGTGTCGCGGCGAAGGATCTTGCCGTTCAGGAACCAGGCCGGGGTGCCGATTCGATTGAACTCGAAGATGTCCCTGACGACGAAGCCGGCGTCTTCTGCGACCTCTCGCAAAGATTCCTTGCTGTAGCGACGATGGTGGCCGAGCACTGTATCCAGCGTGCCGAAGTTCCATTGGTTGTGCGGCACGAGGATGACCGCTCTTCCGCCTTCAGCGAGGACGCTTCGCATGTTGGAAAGAGCGGCACGATCGAATTCGAGATGTTCGATCACGTTCAGACATACGACTGTGTCGAAACCGGCCTCAAGGCGCGGAAAGGAGTCGATGTCGGTCACGTCACAGTAGCTGGACTTCAGGTACGGTCGCTCGAGTGACAGGGCAGAAAGTGCATCGAGGTACAACGGATTGATGTCGCTTGCCACGTACTGAGTTCGGGGAACCAGTTGTCGCGTCAGGTTTCCAACCCCGCTCCCGATTTCCAACAGCCTTTGGCCACAGTAGCTGCGAATCGTTTCTGCCATCCACGTATTGAACCGTGGCGCACGCGAGAGTCTGACCAGAATCTGACTGCCATGCTCGTCACGCTCGTAAATCAGATCGGAGAAGGCAAATCTGACGATCGCGCCGAGCGCCCGCAGACCATCGCGCCAATTGATTTTCTTACCCTCGCCGTAGCTTCTGCCCGAGTAGCTGATGGGAACCTCGAAGATCCGCGCCTCTCGCTTGGCAAGCTTAATCGTCAACTCGGGCTCGAGGCGAAAATCGTTCGATACCAGCGGGATTGACTTGAGCAATGGAGTCCGCACTGCTTTGTAGCAGGTCTCCATGTCACTGAGGTTCAAGTTTGTGACGAGGTTCGAGAGGAACGTCAGGAGCTTGTTGCCGAGCTCGTGCCGAAACAGCAACGCGCGGCGAACGGCTCCGCCTGCAAAGCGCGAACCATAGACGGCATCGGCGTGTTCCTGCTGAAACACTTCGACGATCCGCAGGAGATCTTTGGGATGGTACTCGAGGTCAGCGTCGTGAATCACTGTGATGTCACAGGTCGCGTGCGCCAGAGCGGTCCGAATCGCCTGCCCTTTCCCGCCGTTGGTTGAATGGCGCAGAAACGTCCAGTGAATTTTCGAATGCTCATCACCGGTCCGCTCGGCTCTGAAACGATCCAGGACGTCGCGCGAGCGATCGGTCGAACAATCGTCGACCACGATCACTTCGATGCGCTCGAGGAGATCGCTCGACTCGAGGACACCGAGTCTTTCGAGAGAAGCGTAAACGAGGTGCTCTTCGTTGTAGACCGGTACGAGGACTGAAAGTGATGTCTGCTTCATCGGGCTGTCGCCACAGGTCAACTTGCAAGACTCGTACGATGGTGCAGTCGTGTGCACCTTGGCTGGTCCCAGCATAAACACTCATCCGGACCTGGCGACCTGCTGTCGAGGCGGCGGTCGCGTCCAGAGAAAAGTCTGGTTCGGGACAGAGCTATCGGCTCACTGCCGAGGCGCAAGCCTCTGGTGCGCCGACTATCGGGATAAGCGCAAGTGCTCGAGATCGGAAACAACATCAAATCGAGCGGCATATCGAGCTGGCGATTCGCCTCGCTGTTCGATTCGACGAGCATCGATGTTGCCGAGGAACTCGGCCGCAGGTTTCAAGTAGTCGATCTTCTCCGGATCCAATCCGATCACACGCGCACACGTGGCATCGACGGCAACGGGGTCCGATCCCATTGCGATAAATCCGAGGAACCGTGGACGGCCCATAATAGGCCCGTCTCCTTCCATACCGGTCACCGCGTCCACAATGGCGAAGTGCGGCCGGATGGTCGCCGTCAGATCCAGAATCGAATTGGAAATGCCATGCACGTGCAACGGGTTTTTCGGCCAGCCGTACACGGCTCCAGGAACTGTGCCGAACAGGTTCTTCATGCTACAGGTGATGCCCGCCCAGTGATGTGTCTTGAGCTTCGGCAGCGAGATCACGAAGTCGGAATCCAGCAGCGAGACGGGAAGCGCGAGCTCCTTCAGACCGGTAAACCAGCTTTGCAATGGCACGATGGCGACGTCGTCGTGATTCAGGTCTACGAACCGTATTCGCTGTTCCCGCAGCTGATCGCTCAAGCCGGTCGACGTCAGCAGATACTCCATGTCGCGCCGATGGCCGGGTCCCTCGCCGACGAGCACCTCGGAGGCACCAGCTCGCCGGCACGCGATCGCGGCGCCCGCCACCACGTGGGGGTGCGTGTTGATCGCCGTGTCGATCTCGTATTCCACCATGTTCGGCTTCAGGAATACGCGTCGTCCGGTGAGCGAAATGTCAAGCTCCTGGAATCCTCGAAAGATCAGATCAGCGAAGTCGACGGCGTAGCTGCTGGCCGGGAAGAGGCCAACTGCTGAAGCTCGAGGGACGTGAAAGCGGCGCGGGTCGAATGACGGGCCGCACGCACTACCGAGGAGAGCGACCGACAGCGCCGTGACGAACTCACGACGCGAGAGGCCGGCGCGCATCGGATCAACAGACATTGTCTCTAAAGAGCGAACGCCGATCGCTGGCGGGTATCGGTAAGCGCGTAGAGCATCATCGCCGTGCCCAGGAGGTTTCCAGGCTCGGCGCTGGCTGCCAGATCCATCGCAACCTGTTCGAGTACTTCTGTGGCGACGCCGTACGTCCGAAGACACATGATCGTCAGCGCGACGGCGACCACCGAGCGCTCGCTCGCGACGTCCTTCTGCAGTTGTTGCAAACTCTGCTTCACGGCCGAGTGTTCGCGATGGTCTTGCATGGCAAGCAGTGCGACCGCCGTGGTGGGCACATATGCCCACAATTTCTGACCGTAGACCTCCGGGTTGCCATAATTCCAGCCGCCCTCATGGCAAACGCGATCGAACAGGAACTGTTCCCCGACGCGGATACGTTCGGCCGCTTCCTGGCTCGGCGACTGGGAGCGAACTCGTTTCAGCAGGATCAGGCACCAGGCTGTGGGCTCGACCCAACTGGCCGTTCCCTCAACCCATGACCATGCTTGAATGCTGTTGTCTTGCCCAAGCGCTGCGGTCTGTCTGAAACTGAGACCCTTGACCTGGATCACGCGGGCAACGACTGGCTGCGCGAACGCGATCGCGGAAGGCTCCTGAAGGAGCGTTAACGCGGCGAGGGCGTTGAAAGCAATGTTCGGGGGCGTGCCGGGCACATCCAACAGCCAGTCGTCCTGGCGCTTCCAGCGACGAATCGAATCAACGTCTGGCGGGCGTCCCTGCGAATGTCCAAGGGCGAGCTCGGCCCAGCACGTCGGCTCGATCCTGCTGTGCCGGCCGGGAGCGTAGCCCCAACCGCCATCTTGATTGCGCGCAGCAAGCAGCGCGTTGCGAAGACCTGTGCAGAGACGAGAGAGATCAGCCCCGGTCGCGAGCGGATCGCGTCCGCTAACCGTCGGGTTCGTTGCCATCGCTAAATAAGTGCTATCGGCGTCTCGGCGCAACACCAGCAGAGCCATGTGTTTAAGGCCGCTTCGATTGCACGTGTTGGCTCGTGGCGAGTCATTCCGCTCTGCCGGCGTCTCATCGTCTTGATCTTCCTGCAATGAGCACAGCAGGGTGTTCCGATACTCTTTTTGTGGTTCGTAATTTCAAGTCTTTCGGATTGGCGGGCGCACTGCGGTTTCGTCTCGACGACGATGATCTGCCGATCGTTCTCCTGCTGGTGGCGATGGCAGCTCTCGCCTGCCTGACGCCTGCACAGAACGACACCTGGTGGCATTTGCGGTCGGGACGGGAGATTCTGGAGAGTCGTTCCTTCCTGACCAGCGAACGTTTCTCGCACTCGTCCTTCGGAACTGAGCTCCAGATTCATTGGTGGCTCAGTCAAATCATCTTCTATGTCGCGTTCATGCTCGGGGGTCCAGTCCTGCTCACGCTTCTCTGCGGAGCGTTTGCGTTCGGAGCGGTGTACGGCGCATGGCGACTGGCTCCCGGGATCTTCGAGACACGCATCATCCTGCTGCTCTTTCTGATGATCGCCACGGCGCCCGGATGGGCGGTCCGGCCGCAGGTTTTCAGTATGGCCCTCTTCACGCTGATGCTGCATCTGATCGTTCGCGATCGAATGGCGTGGCTCCCGGTTGTGTGCCTGGTCTGGGCAAACGTTCACGCCGTGGTCGTGCTCGGTTTGATCGTGGTAGGCGTCGTGGTGTTCGAAGCGTTGGTGTGGTCCAGAGCAAGATTAGCCAGGGACGGCACCGTTCTGGCCCTATGTCTCCTGGCGCCAATGGTGTCACCGCTGGGATGGCATTACTGGCCGCGAATCATCAGTGCCGTCGCCATCTCGCGAGAGCTCGACCTGCAGGAGTATCGCGTCCCATTCGAGTTGGTCGATCTGCCGTTCTGGATGATGGTTGTGGCTATCTGCATCGCGACCTTCCTTCGAAGGCATTCGCTGAATGCATTGTCACGCAGTGATCGAATTCTGCTGTTATCTTCGGGCGTCCTCGGGCTGGCGTGCCTCGGTGCTGCCCGCAACATCGCCTTCTTTGCCCTTGTGGCGGCACCGGCGGTTGCCGCGCTGTTACCGGAGAGCAACCGGACGTCACGTCGCCGCGCAGCGGCATGGCCGGCCTATGCGATGGTGGTGGCCGCGATTGCCAGCGCAGCACTGGCTGTCAGTTGGCGCTGGCAGGACGGTGGACAGCAACTCGGCTGGCGGCCACTTGCATCCGGTGTGCTCGAGGCTGTGCGCGAGTGCCGCGATCCAATCTTCAATCCGATGGAAGCTGGCGGCCCGCTCATGTGGTCTCTCCCCGACCGTCGCGTATTCGTCGACAGCCGGATCGATGCGTATCCAACCGATCTGCTCGCTCGGAGTCGAGGAGCCGATGTCTTCGGCGACTATCAGGGGTTGTTCCGCGAGTTCAAGTTCAACTGCGCCCTGGTCAAGACGACGTCGTTGATGCGCGACCGCCTGTCGATCGACTCGTCGATGCGTCTCATATACACCGAACCTGATTACACGGTCTTCGTAAGCACACGCACTGAGAGCGCCGTCGTCAAAGGGCCGATTGAAGAGCGCTAGCTCAGGCGATCACGACGACTGATGCCGTTCGGCGTCAGCCAGCTTTGCGCGGTCGACACGGTAGACCACATATCCAGCGGACTCGTCTCCTGTGGCAATCGTCAGGCTCCCTGGGACATCACGTGAGAGCTCATCGAGAAGATGCCGGAAATGAGGACTCTCGCCGAAGCCTCGCGCCGGACTCCACACGCAATAATCGACTCCAGCGCCCAGCAGTCGGCGCCGAAAGTCGCTGACCGAGCCGAGCGGTGCCTGCGCGTCATCGCCGGGAGAATAGAACAACGCATATGGATCCGCTGCAAACGCACGGATTCCTTGCCGTCCCGCGTAAAGGAAGTACGTCGGATCAAGGTTGCCGGTCAGGACCGCGTCAGGCGGTGTCTCTCGACGGATCCAGTCGAACAGAGCCGAGAGTCGATGCCAGTCCTCTGCGTAATCCGCTCGCGTTGACAGAACACCATGGGTGCGGGCGTGAGTGACAGATCGCAACAGGGCTGCGGACGACGTGAACATGACGGCCGCAACGACCACCGCTACAGGAATGACGGGTACCCGCCGAATCGCGACGATGACGTGCCACATGAACAGTGGGATCAGGGGAACAAAGAATCGTGTGGGCGGCCATAACCACATCATGACCATGGCCGCGTAAACGATCGCGAACCAGGTAAGAGGGTGGGTCCGCGTGAGCCAGATTCCGCGGCACACGCATGCAGCCAGCAACGCTGCCGGAACCAGCAGCCACACACCGCCCCTGATGGCCCAGAACGACAGCGGCGCAGAAAGGGAGTACAAAACGTTGCCCGTCACCACGTCGAGCTTTTCGCGCCATCCATAGTGGGAAACGATGTTCCACGATCCGTAAACCGACGCAGAGTAATAAGAGTCGGCATCGGCGCCGGTATGAGACAGCACCCAGAGCGCCCACGGGATCACCAGACTTGCGGCGGCCGCCGCGAAGATAACCGCACCAACCCGGCGTCCATTCATCGAAAGCCACACGAACCCGGCGACGATGACGGCTATGCCGGCTGTGCGCGTGAGAAAGCAGGCGCCAGCGAGCAAGCCGGCTATTCCACAAAGCCTGAGGACGTGAGGCGGGCCCTCACTGACCCGCGTGAGCAGGAGCAATGACCCTGTCAAGAGTGCCGCAAACAGTGTCTCGGATAACAGCGACGTGCCAAGAAACAACACCCATGGTGAGGCCGCCATCAATGCGACTACCGTCGTAGCCGCGGCTCGAGGCGCGCCGCACCTGAGAAGCAATCTGTAGGACAGCCACAGCCACGCGAAGGTCGAGGCGACCGGCACGATGCGCAGCAACGGCAGGTTGCCGGGAAATGCCGGGGCGAGTCGCCATATCAGCGACAAGAGCCAGGGAAACAAGATCGGATACTTCGTCTGCAGAGGTGACCCCGGCAGACTGATGATGCGGTAGCCCTGTCCTTCCGCCAGTGCACGCGCCGTCACGACATAGAGTCCGTCGTCGTGAAACATACCCGCCGATGGGAGGAACATGCTGATTGCGTACGCCCAGACCACCACCAGCCCACCAACGGCGAGCACGGCGCCGGCGACATGATCCCGGCGCGTCAATTTGCTTGTGTCATCCGTGGTTGGGCGAATCGATCCGCACATGAGTTATTGCATCACGACGAAAGTGGCTGACGTGATACCCGCTGGGCCAGGGCGGGTAGCACGCCTGGCCCAGCGGATAATGGCGGCCTGTGACTCAGGCCGGGCGGGCTCGAGCTAGAAGCGCATTCCAACGCCGACCTTGAACGCCGAGAACGACAGCGATTCAGCGGTCTTGTATACCCTGTTGAAGCGATAACCGATGTCTACGTAGGTTCGACCGGCTGCGAAACCCGCACCCGCCATGAACTGGACCGTCGGTTTGAAGCTCCCTTCCTTCTCGGGGTTGACGTTGCCGTCTGGTGCACCAAAGACTGCGAGCACCTCGTTGCTGATCTCGCCGCGATTGGTCTCGTAGATTGTGCGACGGATGTTCATCAATCCAGGCCCCGCACCCACATAAGGACGCACAGATGATCCCGGCGTCGAAAACAGGTACTTGGCGCCGCCACCGAAGGCAAGGCCGCGATCGTAGCCGGTCATGTTCCACGGCGTGGCTGTGAGGCGCGTCAGCGTACTGGACAAATCGGTGAGATAGCCCTGCGCGCTATCGGTGATGAGATTGTCGAAATAGGTGAAGTCGGCGTAGGCCTGAACGTGACGATTAAGGTTCTCGCCGACCTCGGCGCCAAACAAGGCCTTCGCCTGGTCGCCAAACGACGTCCCGGCAACCGCGGTCATGTAGCCATGCTGAAAGCGCGGGTCTTCGGCGGAACTCGCCTGGCCGAACGCCACAGTGGCGGTGAGGACTACAACGCATGGCACCAACCCGAACGATCTGATCGCATTCATGAAAATGACTCCTATCGCTGTGGCTCGTCGCGTCGCTCTAACGGCGTGTCGCGGTGATGTTATGGGTCGCGATCAACGAGCCCACGCCTATCGGTTGGCTGCCAGTTGTGAACACGTTGTAGGTGCTTGAGATCTGCCCGGTGAGCTGATCACCCGTCCACGCGCCCGCGATGCTGGACCCGACGAGCCGCAGCTCGCGGTTCTGGCCGTTCAGGCACGCGACGACGAGACCCGTGCGATCGCACGAGACGGCGTTCATCGCGAGGCTGGTCAGCGACGAGGTGCCCGTGTAACGACAGGCCAACCCGCTGCTTTCCATCGTCAGCGTTGCCGAGGTGTCCGCGTCGCTCTGCGCGATCGAAATCGTGCCGCGATCGGTGGCCGGCAGAAAGGTCCCAACGACCTGGCCGGCGCATTCACCGCCGCTGGTCGACTGCAGCGTCATCGGGCCGCTCCACACGCCGGCGAGATTCGGGATGAACAGGGATGGCGCAGACGGCGATACCGGGCGCTCCTGATTGCACCCGACTGTCGCGACCACGCCGGCAAGTACCACCGCCCGAAATACGCTAGCTGCCTTCATTGAGCACTCCGAAATCGGTTCGTCAATCGGCCCCACACCATGTGACGCCGACGCGTTCCACACTGGTGCAAGAACCATGCACCAGCACAAGATGAGTAAAACGCGCTGATTCCCGTGCGGAAGTCTGGAACAACCATGAACTCGTTCTGGACCGCCCCGCACATCGCTCGAGTCATCGCGGCACCGCCCAACTAATGACGGTGCGATAACGCACTGGCTCGCCATCCTTGAAGGCCGGTGTAAATCTCCACGTTTTTGCACCGCTCAACAGCATCATGTCGACCATGCGAGCGGGTCCTTCGACCAGCTGCACGCGTTCCACCGTACCTTCCGGCGACACCACAACGACCATGCGATTCATCGCCGTAACGGAGGTGCCTGCTCGAACAAGCGGTGGCGTCAATTGCGGAAACACCAGTGCCGGTGGCTCGACGTCGCGATCTGCGCTCGAATACAAAACGTCCGGTGCCGGCGCGGGCGTCTCCACCGGCTGGGCGTAAACGGCCGCCGCTTCGAAATCAACCCTCGGAGGCAGTGCCGCTGCGAGTGACAATGTCCCAGTCGCCTTCGGCAGTGAGACCCGCCGGCTGACAATCGGCGAGGGTTCGGCGCCAACCGCATCTGCGGTTGGACGCCGCTTCGGCTTCGAGCGGCTGCGGTCGTCGCTCGAATCTGCAGTCGCTGCAACGGGCGCAGACACTTCAGAACCGAGGGCCTTGCTCACCTGCTGACCGAGATCTGCCAGCGCGTCGGCGGCGCCGGCGAGCACCCGTACCGCACTTCCCTGCACGTCGTGGGTGGAACTTCCGCGGCTCCAGAGCCAGGCGCCGCTGCCGGCAACGCCGAGTGCGGCGGCGGCGAAGAGCCACTTCTTGATCGGCTTGCGCTTCGCTTGCTTTTGCCGCGTCGTCTCGTTGGCAGGCTCACTCGCGGGAATCGGTGGCGGCACTGGCGTCGCCGCTGGCGAGCTCTGCCCCGTCTGCGAACAACGAGTGTAGAGGTCCTGGATCAGGCGACGACGATTGGGCTTGCCGAAATACGCCAGCCCACGAGCAAACTCGCGCAGCGACCCGTGCGTGCCGTGACTCGTGGATTGCGTGACGAACAATCGCAGAGGCATTGGCACGTCGTTGTTCGTCAGGAGTGTGTGCAACATCCGCCCGGCTGCCGTGGGACTCTTGTCACCACGGCTGCGTCGAAGGGTGACCTGCCCATCGCTGGCGAGGAGCACATCGTCAGGCTCCGGCACGGGAGCCGTATCGCCGCCACCCGCAATCGCCACCTCGCAGAGGTCCTCGACAACGGCAACGGCTTCGTCCCAGTGGACCGCCACCTGGCGGCTGATGACGTCATGCAGCGACAGGAGCGCGGCTGACGCCGGAACGCGATCTTCACTTTCGAACTGCGACAGGAATTCAAAAGTCATAGTGGTTATTGCGGCGGGGCGTAGTACCCGCCACGGCTCCTGATTTCAACCCCTTGTTCATGTGTGCGAATTTCGACGGCCCGCCATTTGCCGTCGCGGGTCCGATTGGTGGATTCGTATCCGATGATGTAGCGACGGCGGATTTCGTCGAGAATCTTCTGATAGTCCGCCGCCAGGCTGGAGACCGTCGTTGGAAAGTACGCGGCGCCGCCCGACTTGCGAGCAAGCTGCTGCAAGCGGGCGCGATCGACACGGTTTCCGATCCCGACGGCGTAGACGCTCGCCTCCGTCTGCTCCAGCTTTTGCAGAACTTCTTCCCATGTTCGGACGCTGCCGGGCCCCGTCGACGCCGCATTCTCATCGCGTCCATCGGTGACCACGACCACGGCGCGGCGTCCTTCGACAGTGGCGATCTGCTCGAGCGAATCGTAGAGAGCGTCGTACAACGCCGTTCCACCATCGGCGACGTAGCCGTCAATGGCCTTGAGCGAGTCGTCGCGGCGCTCCGTCGGGACGTGTATCAGGCTCGACTTGTTGGAGAAAAGCACCATCCCGAGGCGGTCTTCGGGGCGCATCGCCGTGACGAATTCACGCGCGGCGTCGCGCGCCTGGTCGGCGCTTCGCTTCATGCTGCCGCTCGAATCAAGAGCCAGCATGAAGGTGACGGGCAGCACGGCTTCCTGGAACACATCAATCGACTGTGGCGCGCCGTCTTCGAACACGGCGAGATCGTCGCGCGTCAGGGCTAGCGGCACCTGCCCTGGCCCGATCCCGGCGAACTCGAGCGAGGCGCGTACCGGCGGTGCAACCGGAGCGGTGTATCCCTTGCGGGCACGGACGCGATAGTCGCTTCCCGGAATCTGTACGTCGATCGATCGCCAGTTGCCGTCGCGCCTTTGATTCGTCGGTGTATAGGTCATGAAGTACTTCTGGTGTACTTCGCCCGCGATCGCTTCGTAGGCACGTCCGAGTTGTTGATCGTCGCGCGGGAACCACGCGCGCCCGCCGGTTTCCTCGCACAGACGCTTCAGCAGCGCCTCGCCGTTGTACGAAACTCCCGCGATCCCACCAACGCCGACGACATAGAGGGTGACGCCGCTCTGTTTCAGTTTGTCTATCGCGGCATCAAAGCCCGACTCGCTGTTCTCGTCGTAGGCGTCGGTGATGAGCACCACCGCTCGCCGCCGCGTGCCGCCTGCGAGCAGGGTTGCCGTTTCACCGACCGCATCGAGAATGGCAGTTCCGCCCTGATGACGGATCGCTGCGATCGCGTCGAGCACGGTGCCGCGATCAGTCGTCGGGCCGGTCACCGACGTCACCGTTCGCGAAAACGGAGCGACGACCACTTGATCCTCGGCGGCAATCGACGCCAACAGGCGAACCGCGGTCGCGCGCACCGCTGACGAGCGAATCTTCATGCTCTGGCTGCTGTCAATCAACAGCGTGAACAACGCCGGTTCGCGGTTTTGTGTGACCAGATCCAGCGCTTGCGGCTTTCCGTCCTCCAGCAGCGTGAATTCGCGCGCCGTGAGGTTGTTGACGAACCGACCCTTGGAGTCCACGACGGTGGCGTCGACAGCGACGCTGCTGATTTCGGCCGTATCCGTGATCTCGAGCGGGTTCAATGTGATGGACGTTCTGAGCGTTGTGCCGCTCGGAAGGTCCGCTTCTGCCGTCAGCTCGCGCGCCTCGAACGGGTTGTCATCGACCCACAAGGCGTCGTACGGCGCACCGTCCTGGTCGGTCGACAACAAGACGTTGTCGACCAGGAAGCGGACCGGTACCGGCTTCGGCTCGGTAAGGCCCAGGCGCGGGTACGTGACGCCATCGAGCCGCGCCACGATGCGGATCGTGCCGGGCAACCCCGTACGACCCAGGGGCGATGTGATCCGCAGCGTCGGAGCGACAACCGGCTCGTTGTCGAGGCTACCCGCATGAGGGGCGGCCTCGCAGAGGACCGATGCGACCAGTGCCGCCGCGAAGAAGGCGCGTCGGATCATGCGAAGACCGGCGCTGGTTCACTGTCGTCGACGAAGTAGCTGGCGCACGCCGCGTCCAGCAGTTCGTCGGTTAACTTCCGCTCCCCACCGAGATAGGCGGCCTGGGCGAGTGCCTGTTCGATGAGGTCGCGTGGATGGCAGCCACGCAACGCGATCTTTCGCGGCCGGTAGTAGCTTTGGAGCAGATTATCGACAACCTGCTCGTCGTAGGTCACGCCGCGATCGGCGCAGCACATTTGAAAGATGTGTTTGAAATCCGCAATCGTCGGGCTCTCACAAAACACCTTGTAGTGAATGCGCCGGAGAAAAGCTTCGTCGACCAGTTCCTGCGGACGGATATTCGTGGCAAACACGACAAGCAAGAGGAACGGAAGCTCGAATTTCTGCCCGGTGTTCAGAGTCAAGAAATCCACGCGGCTTTCGAGCGGCACGATCCAGCGGTTCAGGAGGTCGCGAGGGGAACAGCGCTGGCGTCCGAAGTCGTCGATGACCAGGACGCCGCCGTTTGCGACAGCCTGAATGGGTGCCGTATAGAACCCGGTCGTTTTCGAATACGCGAGCTCCAGCGATTCGAGCGTCAACTCGCCGCCGACCATGACCAGCGGCCGTCGACACCGGACCCATCGCGCGTCTGGTCGATCGAACAGCGACAGGCTGCTGCTCTGGTCTTCGTTCGCGATCGGCTCGTGGTTGACGGGGTCGTAGAGACGGATGATGCTGCCCTCGACTTCGATCGCATGCGGAACTGCCAGCTCACCTTCGAGCAGATTGCGAATGGCCTGGGCGATGACGGTCTTCCCGTTCCCGGGAGGGCCGTAGACGAACATGGAATGGGCGGCGCCGATGGCTGGTCCAACCTGATCGAGCACCCGCTCGCTGAGCACAAGATGCGAAAACGCTTCCCGCACCCGGCTGCGCGTGATCGCCCGCGGCATGGCCTTGCGGTAGGTCTCAAGGTAGGCGACGTACTGTTTGAGCGGAACCGGCGCCACGCCGACGTACTGGCTGCTCTCCATGAACAACATGGCGCGCTGGCGGCCGGCGTCGGTGATTCGATACCGATACGATGGACCACCAATGCCGGCACCCCCGACGATCTCGCACTGATGCAGCCGCTTGATGAAATCGATAGCAGGCTCCACGACCGGGAACTCGAGGCCCAGGCGCTGCGCGATTTCGATTCCCGAGAGCTCGCCCGAGTAATGCAGCAGCTTGAGCAGCAGCTGAATCATCAAGTCGAGCGAGAGCCCGGACGCTTCGAGCGTCATGGGCGCGCGCGGATGGAGCGTTGTCGTCGGATTCTCCATGTCGCGTGCGTGGTCGGCCAGCGCGTGCGTGCTCATTTGTGATTCCCTTCCTGTAGTTGTCGGGCCTGGCGCGCCATGAGCTCGGCGGCTGCGAATCGCCCGCGAAGCGAGATCGCCTCGGAGAAGGACTGCAACGCCTCGGGGTAGCGGCGGGCTGCGAGATGAAGGATTCCGGTGTTGTATGCGGCGCGCGCAGCGTCGCCGGACTCCGCCAGGACTCCGGCGGACGCCTCGGAATCGCCGTTCAGCTCATACGCGATCGCGAGGTTGTTGCGGGCCGCCTGCATGCCCGGCTGGACACGCAGCGCCTGTTGACACGCATTGACCGCTTTGTCCGGCTGGCCTTCGAGCGCCCAGCCATAACAGAGATTCGTCAACGCGTACGCCGCGTTGGCGTCGAGTGACAAGGCCTTTTCGTACTCCGCGCGCGCCTCGGCACGATGACCGAGCATCTGCAGAACCGTACCAAGCGTGTTGTGTGCGACGGGCGACTGGGGAGCGAAATACACGGCACGTGTCGCATCGGGCAACGCCAGATTGGCGAAACCCCAATCGCGCCAGATGCGTGCAAGCCCGTCCAATGAGGCCGCGTCCTTCGGGTCGAGCTTGACTGCGGCTGTGAAATGCTCGTGTGCCACGTCTTTGAGACCGTGGCGCAGGTACAGTTCTGCCACCTTCCGATGATTGGCCGGTGTCGGGCGCGCCTTCACCGTGATCAATGCCGCCGTGAGCTCCACGTCGTTGCCTTCCACCGTCAGCTCACTGTGATTCAGTGGGCGAGCCATCGCCGATCGGGCGCGCACCCTGCTCATGAAATCTTCGAGCGAAGAGGCTTGTGTGGTGCTGGCTTGCGTGGTGCTGGCTTGTGTCGGTCGCTCCGCGTGCCGCGTGTTGATCGACGTACCGCCGTTCCGAGCTGCGCAGCCCGTTGTCGCACTGATCGCCACGATGCAGACCGCTGTCCTGAACATGTCTCTCCTCATCGCCTGGAAACGTCACCCTGGAAGCGGGGGTGATCCGATCGGCCACCCCCGCTCATTCCTGGCCTAAAACTCGTTGTCTTCGGCCTTGAGTCGCGACTGCCGCCTGAAGAGATACAGAACGAACGCGGCCACTCCCACCGCGACAAGAATTGTTGTGCTCATCTGCCTATGCCTCCAATTTCCGTATTCGAGAAGAACTCAATGAACTTGATCGCCGCCGGACCGATAACGACGACGAAGAACGCCGGAAGAAGAAAGAACACGAGGGGAAAGATCAATTTCACCGACAGCTTTGCCGCTTTCTCTTCCGCCCGCTGTCGCCGCTTGACGCGCGATTCTTCGGCGTGGGTGCGCAGCGCCTGCGCCACGCTGGTTCCGAAGCGGTCGGTCTGCACGAGCATGGTGACGAGCGCGCGCACGTCGTCGACCTGCGTGCGTCTCGAGAAGTTCTTCAACGCTTCCAGCCGGGGCTTGCCTGCGCGCGTTTCGATGTTGACCATCTGGAACTCGTGCGCGAGAGGCGGGTACGACACGGCCAGTTCCTCGGAGCATTTGAGAAGGGCCTGATCAAGGGCCAGGCCTGCTTCGAGGCTGATGATCAGCAGGTCGAGTGCATCGGGAAGGCCGTTCTGAATCTGCTTCTTACGATTCGCGATCTTCCGGCTCACGACCAGCCCGGGCAGGAGGAAGCCGACGATGGCACCGCCGACGCCAAAGAACCACCCAGTCCGCAGGCCAGCCACGAAGAAGACCAGGACGAACCCAAGGACGGCGAGTGCGATTTCGGCGATGGAATACACCAGGGCCGCTTTGAAGCCGTGGTATCCCGCCATCGCGAGACGGCGCTGGAGGCGGCTCATGTCTTTCGGCGATTTCGGGATGTACGCCGCGAGCCTCTTCTGCTCGTCGGTTGGGCTGTCGAGGAGAAGCGGGTCGCTGATCAACAACCCGTTCTGCGCGTCGCCGCCGAGCGCGAACAGGCGCCGACGGCCGGGCGCGGATCGCCCCAGCAGGGCGGACGTCCCCGCACCGGCAAGGACGGCAACCGACGCAAACAGTGCGATCAAGCCAATGGTGATTTCAGACATGCGCTCCTCAGTACTCGATCTGGATCAGCTTGCGGACGATCAACGAGCCAATGACCTGCAGCACGATGCCGGTGATGATCAACTGGACGCCCAGCGGTGAGTTGGTCAGCGTCTTCAAGTGTTCCGGGTTGATCGTGAAGAGCACGGCAGCCAGAGTAGGTGGCACTCCGATGAGCACCCACCCGCTGATTCGCGCGTGCGCCGAGACGACCTGAATCTGCCGCTTGACCTTGAACCGATCGCGAATGACGACGGCGATGTTGTCGAGAACTTCAGCCAGGTTGCCGCCCGCATCGCGCTGAATCAGAACCGCGGTGACGAAGAATCGCGCGTCCAGCAGCGGGATTCGCCGGGCGAATTCTTTCAACGCATCAGGAAGCGCCCGTCCGTAGTTCTGTTCGTCGAACAGGAGCTTGAACTCCGGGCCGATGGGCTTGGCCATTTCCTCAGACACCATCTGCAGCCCGGTCGTGAATGTGTGGCCGGCCTTCAATGCCCTGGACATCAGCGCCAGCGCTTCGGGAAACTGCTCCTCGAACTTGCGAACTCGACTGTCGCGCTTCTTCCGCATCACGGTGGTCGGCAGCGTCGCGGCAAAGAGGCCCGACGGTATCGCCGCCACGAGCATCCCGGTCACCTTCAGGACCACGAAAGCGACCGCGACCCCGCACGCAAGCGAAATCAGCAGGAACGTGCCGAGTTGCACGCCGGTGCCGGACTGATCGAGCAATTCCTCGACCGCCTGAAACCTCGAGCGACTGCGGGTCAAAATCGCATCGAAGGCCGGAACGCTGCTCAATTGCTGCACGCGCTTCTGCAGGTCGGCTCGAGCTTTGCCGCCTGCCGCCTTTGTCCGCAGACGCCGCCAGATCACGGTCTGGACTTGATCTTCCGGCCGCAGAATGAACAGCCAGTACGCTCCCACGACGACCAGGAGCGTCATGACGAACGTTACGAGAACGAACAACATCAGAACCTCCGCTCCCCTGCCGGCTCGTTTACCCCCAGCGAGTGGGAGAACATGTCCATCGGCAGCGGCATCCCGGCGGCGGCGATCTTGTCGGCGCACTTCGGACGAATGCCGGTGGCGCGGAATCGACCGACGACCTTGCCCTCCTTGTTGATCCCGGTCTGTTGGAAGGAGAAGATTTCCTGCATGGCGACTACGTCCTGCTCCATGCCGGTGATCTCTGAAATGGACGTCACACGCCGAGTGCCGTCGGCGAGGCGAGTCACCTGGACGATCAGGTTGACGGCGGACGCGACCTGCTGCCGCACTGCCTTATCCGGGATGTTGAGGTTCGCCATCGCGATCATCGTGTCGAGCCGATACAGCGCGTCGCGCGCGCTGTTCGCATGGATCGTCGTCAGACTGCCGTCATGGCCAGTGTTCATGGCCTGCAGCATGTCGAGCGCTTCCTCGCCACGAACCTCGCCGACGATGATGCGGTCCGGACGCATGCGGAGCGCGTTGATGACGAGTTGCCGTTGACGAATGGCGCCCTTGCCCTCGATGTTGGGTGGCCGCGTCTCGAGCCGTACCACGTGACGCTGTCTCAACGTCAACTCGGCGGCGTCCTCGATCGTCACGACACGCTCGTGGCTAGCGACAAAGCTGGACAACACATTCAGCAGCGTTGTCTTGCCGGCGCCAGTGCCACCGGACACGATGGCGTTGAGGCGTGCGCCGATCGCCCCCTTCAGGAAGGCGAGCATGGGGGCGGTGAGGGACGCGCGCTCGACGAGATCATCGGCGCCAAGGCGATCCGTGCGAAAGCGGCGGATCGACATGCACGGTCCATCGAGTGCCAGCGGCGGGATGATGACGTTGACGCGCGAGCCGTCCTGCAGGCGGGCGTCGACCATCGGAGTCGACTCGTCGATCCGGCGACCGACGGCGCTGACAATCCGCTCGATAATCTGCATCAAATGCTTGTCGTCGCGGAAGACGATCTCCGTCTCCTCGATACGACCGTTGCGCTCGATAAACACCTGATTGGCCTTGTTGACCAGGATGTCGGAGATGTCGGGGTCCTTGAGCAGCAGCTCGAGCGGCCCGAGGCCGAAGAGCTCGTCGAGCACGTCCGACGTGAGCGTTTCGCGCTCGAACAGACTGAGCGGCGTTGTCTGGCTCTCACGATCCAGGATGCCGCCGATGACGCTTCGTATTTCCGGCTCCGCATCCAACCTCGAGACTTTCGTCAGTCGATCGAGGTTGAGCCTGTTGAGAAGCTCCTGATGGACACGCCCTTTCAGCTGCTGAAAGCGCGCCGACTTGCTCTCGCCATGCTCCGTCCGCATCGTTGTCCCGGCTGCCACCATCGCAAAACTGCCACTCATGTCGTCCTCCGTTAGACTCGGCGAAATGCCAGGCGGCTCAGGACGCCGACGGGTTTTTCGTTGCTTTGTTTCGGTACGCCCCCGAGGTCGCGCGCCATGCGGCGGAGGGACTCTGCCAACGGGCCTTTGTCGAGCGCCACCGGCTTGCCGAGATTCAAGGCTTCAACGGCCGCGCGATAGTCGCTCGGAATCTTGTGTGTGATGGTGCCGCCGACGGCACGCTCGACGTCCGCCTGTTCGATTTCGGCACGGTGATCGAATCGGTTGACGACGGTCTGTACCTGCGAGGCGCCGTATCGCGTCCGTAACGCGTGCGTCAACCGCCCGGCACTTCGCAGCGACGGAAGCTCCTGGCTCGTCACCACCACAATTGACGACGCGATCTCGAGTGCGTCGAGCGAGGCCACGTCCGACCCCGATACATCAAGAACCGTGAAGCGGTATTTACGCATCGCGAAATCGAGCAGGGCGCGAATGCGTTGCGGATCCGCGGCGCTCTGAGAGACACGATCCGACGAGCCCAGAAACTCGGCTCCCACTTTGGTTTTCTCGACCACTCCGCGGAAGAACGCATCATCCAGGCGGTGCACGTTCTCGAGCACGTCCACGACGGTGAACCTGGGCTCAACCCCGAGGAACAGGCTGGCATCCCCGGATCCGGTATGCAGGTCGATGAGCAGCGCTTCACCAGCGCCTACACGGGCCAATGTGGCCGCCGTGTTGACCGCCAATGTAGTCGTGCCGACTCCGCCCTTGGCACCGACAAACGCGACGACGCGACCGAGCTGCTCCGGCAGCGCATCCACGAGCACACGCCGCACCGCCTGATCGAGCGCCTGCGGCGTCACAGGCTCCTGCAGACACTCGGTAACGCCTGCACGCATCGCCTCGAGCATCATGTGAGGATCGAGAGACGAGGCCACGAGCACGATGCCGGTACCCGGGTTCTGCTTGCGGAACACTGCGAGGCCCGTGGGAATCTGGCGCTCGCCCCGGACATCGACGACCAGCGCTGCCGGCGACGAGCTGCCGCGAGGCGGAGTGGACAGGCTGTCCACACCCACCCGTCCGGCCTTCAGCCCTGCGGACCGAAGAGCGTCTTCGAGCTGCGTGTCGTTACTGAGAATCGCGACTTGGATCACAGTGTCACCCTTAGCGAATGAGCTGAATATTCCAGAGAAACGCCGCACGTGGATCGAGCCCCGGCCCAGCGCCTACAGTCAGTCCAGGAACCTCGGTCAGGTACCCGACGACGTCGTTGCCTTGCATCTGGTCGATGAAGAAACCCAGGATGTTCACCACCGTAAACACGGGAAGCCCCTGACGTTTCGTGCTTTCGAACACCGCGGTATCGAAAATCGGGATCGCCACGATGCGTGGGCTGCGGGGAGCACACGATGTGGTCGCCTGGGCGCAACTGTTGATGACTGATTTCGTCGCCGGATCCCAGTCGGCTTGTGGATCCAACGCGATTAAGTCAGCGACGCCCTGCGAGGTGGGACCGATCATGTTGCCGTTCTCGCTCTGCAGCGTGGTCCCAATGCTGATCGGGATACCGTTACACCCGGAGATGTTGGCGCGATAGTCGCTGCCGCCTGTGCTGGCGCCGGTATAGGTCGGAATTCGGACGGGGAAATACACGCCAGGCGCGATCGACGTTTGCGGACCGCCGGCCTTGAGCGTGACCTGCAGCCCGAGATCCGCCTGCACGGTGAATCCGGTCCCCGGATCGCTCCCCGAAGGCCGGGTGTAGAGATCTGGCGGGTTGTAGGGCGTCCAGGTCTGACCCTGCTGCGCGCCTGTTTCGTAGGTGGAGGTCGATGTCCACGGTGCCGGCACCGGGTAGCGCTCCAGCCACTTGTCGGGGATCGCCCACGGCTTCAGGCAGTCGCTCGCGTTCGCGACTGCCACCCGCGCGGTGGCCGTTGCGCGCACGCCCTGATTGACGAGGCCGACCGCGCGGCCAAAAATCGCGGGCAGCGGATTGCCTCTGGCCTGGTTGCGATACACGTCAACGCGAATGCAGGGCGTGAGACCGTTGACGTCCGCGGGACACATGGCCGCGGGATCGCCAGTGAAGAACACGTCGGTCGCAACGTTGACACTCGGCGTCTGGCTCCAGATGGCATTTGATTGCGCCATGCGGAGCGCGGCTGCACGCGCGGGTCCTGTTTCGGTCCGATCGGTCCATCCATTGGTGTCCAACGCCATCGCGACTGCGCCGGCCAACGCTCCCGCGTCGGCGGCGTTCTGTGCCTGACCCCGGCCGACCCACATGACACCGTAGTCGACGACAAACGCCAGCATTCCGATGAACACCATGACGCCAACCGCAAGGTTGAGCAGCATCGCACCATGGTCGGAACACACAGATATTCGTTTCATATCGCAGTCCATTCAGCTGGCTGTTAGCCGTTACCGCGCTGGAGGCGCGTCAACCGTTCCGCCACCGCCCTCGAGGCGGTTACCCACGTCATCTCCGGGCGGGAGGAAGCGGCCCGGCAGCGTCGGCAGCGCCGGCACTTCGTCGGGATTGAGCGGTCGCACGAGACGCGGCGTGATCAGCACCAGCAGCTCGTTGCGTTCCTGGCGCTCCGCCTTTGACGAGAACAGATGGCCGATGATCGGCACCTGGCTGAGCAGCGGAATCGCGGCTTTGTCGGTCTGGGCGCTGTTGTCGATCAACCCGGCCACTGCGAACGACTGTCCATCGCGCAGCTCCACTTCGGTTTCAGCGCGGCGAACCGTCAATGCCGGGATGCGGAATCCCTCGAGCGTCACGCCATTGTTGAAGTCGAGCGAGCTGACCTCGGGACGCACCTTCAGCCGAATCAGGTCGCCGGCGATGGTCGGAGTGAAGTTCAGCCGAACACCGAACTCCTTGAACTCGATCGACACCTGGCCGACGCCATTCACGATCGGAATCGGAAACTCTCCGCCGGCGAGGAAACTCGCTTCCTTGTTGTTGTAGGCGATCAGATTCGGTTCGGCCAAGCTCTGGAAGTAACCCGTCTGCTTCAGCGCTCGAATCAGCGTTCCAGCGTTCCAGCTGGTGTTGAACAGGAAGATGTTCAGGAAGTCGCTGAACTCGATCTCGCCACTGGCCGACGTCGCCGTGGCGCCACCGGCACCGGTGGCCACCGACCGGCTCAAGCTCTTGAATTCAGGTGCGGAAAACTGGCCCGTTGTTCCCCGCGCGATCCAGTCGCCGGCGCCGGTTGCTCCCGTGAAGAACGAACTTCCGAACTCCAGCAGCGCCCGCTTGTTCACTTCCGCGATGCGCACCTGGAGCATCACCTGCTGGGCGTCACTGCCTCCCGGCACCTGCAGCATGTTGATGACATTCGCCTTCGGGGAGGCTGCACGAACCACTTCCCCGATGCGGAGCATCACCTGGGTGCTCGAGGCGGTGCCCGACAGCACAATGCCGTCGGCGTTGGAGGTCACGACGACCTTCTCGTCCGGGAACAGGCGGTGAATCTGCTGCTCGAGCGAGCTCACCGGCTGCTCCACGACGATGTCGTACTGCACGCGCGCGGTGTCACCCCACAGAATGAGGCTGATCGTGCCGGGCGCCTTGCCATCGATAAGAATCTCGCGTGGCCGCACGACGGTCGCATCCGCGACTTCGGGATTGGTTACGGCAATCCGGGTCACGTCGAATTCGGTCGACACGATGGTCGAACGTCCGGCCGTGACCGAGACCTGCGGTAGTTGACCTGGCTGAACCTGCTGCGCGCCGATGTCAGCGATCGCCAGCAGCATCAACATTGAGAGAGACAACACCTTACGCGTCACTTCACCACCTCCGAGCTTCGTTTCGCCGCGCGAATGGCCTCAACCATGTAAACAGGGGCAGGCGGGGGCGTCGGCGCTGCCTTCTTTGCCACGACCTTGTTGCGCACGACGTCCACCACGGGCTCAGGACCGGTGCCGCGCATCAATCCGGCCAGCTTGATCCCCTTGGTTTGGGTCGAATCCACGTCGAGTGGGTTACGCAGCGCGAGCGTGATCTTTCCTTCGTTCCCTGCGAGCGCAATCCGCTCGGCGTCGTCGGGCAGAACCGCCAGCGTCACGACTGAAGTCGGAATCGGCTCGCCGTCCTTCGACTTCTCCTGGT
>Ga0207701_10001327_pt1 | contig 26101 bp, 15 predicted proteins | sample KBSSwiSSwithPhiX_FD_184294 | JGI IMG/M metagenome (GOLD analysis project Ga0207701, IMG submission 184294) | Switchgrass rhizosphere bulk soil microbial communities from Kellogg Biological Station, Michigan, USA, with PhiX - S5 (SPAdes) (version 2) | ecosystem: Environmental > Terrestrial >... | reverse complement strand
CCAACCGGTCAACGCCTGCATTCTGCTCGCCGGCCAGGCCGACGGCGCCGAGGTCATCACCGTGGAAGACCTCGCGGACGGTGCCGCGCTGCACCCGGTGCAGCAGCAGATCGCGCAGCAGCATGGATCGCAGTGCGGCTTCTGTACGCCCGGATTCGTGATGGCGCTGTTTGCGCTGTATCACGCGGAGCGCTCCGCTCCGCTCGAGCGTGGCAAGGTGAACGACTGGATTGCCGGCAACCTGTGCCGCTGCACCGGCTACCGGCCGATCGTCGATGCCGCGCTGTCGTCGTGCAGCGGTGCTGCCGCCGATCGCTTTGCCGCGCGCGACAAGGACGCGACCGCGGCGCTGCGCGCGCTCGCGGGCGATGACGATCTGTTCGTCGGCGACGACACACGTTTCTTCGCCGCGCCGGCAAGCATCGAGGCCCTGGCGAACCTCTACGCCGCGCATTCGGATGCGGTACTGGTTGGCGGCGCGACCGACGTTGGCTTGTGGATCACCAAGAAGCTCCAGACGCTGCCGAAGATCATCTGGCTCGGGCGGGTGCGTGGGCTCGATGCGATCGAGGACGGACCCGACGCCGTGACATTCGGCGCGATGGTCTCGCACGAGGCTGCGATCCCGAGCCTGGCCGCGATCGATCCGGATCTCGGTGAACTAATGCGGCGCTTCGCCGGCAAACAGATCCGCACCGTCGGCACGATCGGCGGCAACATCGCCAACGGCTCGCCGATCGGCGACACGCCGCCGGCGCTGATTGCGCTCGGAGCGAGGCTGAGACTGCAAAAGGGCGACGCGCAGCGCGACCTGGCACTGGAGGACTTCTTCGTCGCGTATGGGAAGCAGGATCGCACCGAAGGTGAATTCGTCCGGAGCGTGGAGGTGCCGAGGCTCAGAGCGAAAGAACACTTCCGTTGTTACAAGATTTCGAAGCGGTTCGACCAGGACATCTCGGCCGCGATGGGCGCCTTCAAGTTCACGCTCGACGGCTCGCGCGTCGCGACGGCGCGGATCGCTTTCGGCGGCATGGCGGCAACGCCGAAGCGGGCGCGACTGGCCGAAGCGGCGCTGGCCGGCGCCGACCTCGCGAACGAAGCGAGCTGGCAGCCGGCATTGAGCGCGCTCGCGCGCGACTTCACACCCATTACCGATCAGCGGGCGAGCGCGGCTTACCGTGGCGATGTCGCCCAGGCGCTGCTGCGCAAGGCGCTCGTCGAGGTCGGGGGTACCGCTACGCCGCAGACTCGGGTCGTCGGAATAAGGGAGACAGCCGATGCCAGTTCTTGATCCACTCGTCGAAGTCGAAACCCCAACGCGCATCGTACGCGTACCGACCATACATGACTCCGCTGCGCGTCAAGTCAGCGGTACGGCGGTGTTCATCGACGATATCCGCGAGCCCGAGGGGACGCTCCACGTGGCCCCGGGGGGCGCGGCAGCCGCACACGGGCGTATCAAGCGCCTCGGACTCGACGCCGTCCGTGCCGCCGCGGGTGTGGTGAGGGTGATCACCCCTGCGGACATACCGGGCAAAAATGACTGCAGCCCGGTCAGGGGTGACGATCCGATTCTGACCGAGAGCATCGTCGACTTTCATGGCCAGGTGCTGTTCGCAGTCGTCGCAGAAACGCGCGACGCCGCACGCCGGGCAGCGCAGCTGGCCGAGATCGAGATCGAGCCCGAGCCCGCCGTCATCACGGTCGATCAGGCGCTCGCAGCGGAACACCGCCTCATGCCGGACTACACGTTCCGCAAAGGGGACAGTGCGGCAGCGCTCGCGGCGGGTCCGCGCCGCCTGTCCGGGACGATGCTGATCGGCGGCCAGGACCATTTCTATCTCGAGGGTCAGATCGCCTTCGCCATCCCGCGCGAAGACACGATGTTCGTGCATTCGTCCTCGCAGCATCCATGCGAGGTCCAGGCGATCATCGCGAAAATGCTCAAGCTGCCGCAGGCAGCCGTCATCGTTGAAACGCGGCGCATGGGCGGAGGATTCGGCGGCAAGGAGACACAGGCTGCACAGTGGGCGTCACTGGCAGCACTCGCGGCGTGGCTCACCCGTCGTCCCTGCAAGGTGAGACTCGATCGTGACGACGACATGTGCATGACCGGCAAGCGTCACGATTTCCGCGCCAACTACGATGTCGCTTTCGACGACACCGGCGCGATTCGCGGCTACGAAGTCATGCTCGCCTCACGCTGCGGCTATTCCAACGATGTCTCGAGCGCGATCAACGACCGCGCCATGTACCACGCCGACAACGCCTACTATCTGCCGGCGACAACGATCGTGTCGAAGCGGATGAAGACGCACACGGTGTCCAACACCGCCTTTCGCGGCTTCGGCGGACCGCAGGGCATGGTCGCCATCGAACGCGTGATCGACGCCATTGCCTGGTCGCTGGCTCTCGATCCGCTCGATGTCCGCAAGCGCAACTTCTATGGCAACGGTGAGCGCGACATGACGCCGTACGGCATGCGCGTCACCGACAACGTCATTCACGAGTTGGTAGACACCCTCGAGAAGACATCCGACTACCGGCAGCGGCGTGCCGAGGTCGCGGCATTCAACGCCGACAGCAGGTTCCTCAAGCGGGGCCTGGCGCTGACGCCGGTCAAGTTCGGCATTTCGTTCACCAACATCATGCTCAACCAGGCCGGGGCGCTGGTGCACCTTTATAACGACGGCACCGTGCACGTGAACCACGGCGGCACCGAGATGGGCCAGGGACTGTTCACCAAGGTCGCGCAGGTGGTCGCGGAGGAGTTTGGGATCGACCTCGATCGCGTGCAGATTACCGCCACGGTGACCGACAAGGTGCCGAATGCGTCGGCGACCGCGGCTTCGTCCGGCTCCGACCTCAACGGCATGGCCGCGCAGGCCGCGGCGCGCACGATCAAGATGCGGATGATCGAGTTCGCGGCAGCGCAAACGGGTGTGCCTGCCGACCAGATCCAGTTTCGCGAGAATCAGGTTTTCATTGGCAACCGTGCGATCCCATTTCCAGAGGCGGCGCGGAGGGCCTGGGAGGGACGCATCTCACTGTCGTCGACTGGCTTTTACGCCACGCCGAAGATTCATTGGGACCGCGACAAGGCGACCGGCCGGCCCTTCTACTACTTCGCGTACGGCGCGGCGTGCGCCGAGGTGCTCGTCGACGTCACGACCGGCGAGATGAAGGTCCTGCGAACGGACATCCTTCACGACGTGGGTCGCTCGCTCAACCCGGCTCTTGATCTTGGCCAGATCGAGGGTGCCTTCGTCCAGGGCATGGGTTGGCTGACGAACGAGGAACTCGTGTTCCACGAGGATGGCCGGCTGCTAACCCATGCGCCATCGACGTACAAGATCCCGTGCTCGTCCGACGTGCCGGCCGACCTTCGCGTCGGCCTGTTCAGTAACACCAACAGCGAGAACACCATCTACCGCTCCAAGGCGGTTGGCGAACCGCCGCTCATGTTGGGGATTTCCGTGTTTGCTGCGATCGCCGACGCCCTGCATACCTTGGCTCCAGGCAAATCCGTTCCGTTGGATGCACCGGCCACCGCGGAAGCGATCCGCCGCGCCGCGAAGGAGCTCGGCACGCCATGACACGTCTTGGCGATGGGTTGGCCGTGACACGTCTTGGCGGCGGGTTGGCCTGGTGGATCTGGAGTCTGGCCGTGGTGTTCGTGATCTACGTGTTCAGCTTTCAGACCGGCTACTCGGTCGTGAACTCCGGTGTCCAGAAGGACGTCGGCCTGTCGGTGTCCCAGGTCGCCACGATCGCCGCCGTCTATACGTGGGCCTTTGCGCTCTGCCAGTTTTTCGGCGGTGCGCTGCTCGATCGGCTTGGCTCACGAAAAGTGCTGCCGCTGTCAATCGCCCTGGTGACGGTGGGTGTGTTCATGTTCGCCAACGCCGGCAGTTACGGCCTGTTGCTGCTGTCGCAGGTCATCGTCGCAATTGGCTCCTGTACCGCGTTCGTGGGCGCTGGGTATATCGGCGGCCAATGGTTCGGCATGGCCAAATTCGGTTTCATGTTCGGGTTGGTGGCGATGGGGTCGGCGCTCGCGTCGGCGTTCGCCCTGAACATCTTCGAAGCCGTGCTCGGTTCGATCACGTGGCGGACGCTCTTCAATATCTACGGCGCCATCGGAGTCGTGATCCTGGCGCTCAGTGCCATTTACGTTCGCAATCCCGCACCAGTGGAAGGAGGCATGAACAAGGGCATCGGCGACTTTTTTGCGTCCGTCATTGGCGACATTGCGAAGGTGGCGGCGATTGGCCACGTGTGGATCGCATCGTTCATCGGCGCGGCGCAGTTCGGGGTGATGCTCGCCCTGGGCGTCGTGTGGATGCCCAAGGTGCTGATGGCGCATGGACTGAGCCAATCGACCGCAGGGTTTGTGTCGTCGTTGCTCTGGCTTGGCCAGGCTGCCGGCAATCTGGTGTTCCCGACGTGGTCCAGCCGTATCAGGAGCCGGAAACTGCTGCTCATCCTCGGCAGCGCGATGACATTGACCTCCCTTCTCGCATTGGTCTACCTCCCAAGTATCGGACGCAGTCTCGCCGTCTTCCTGTGCTTCACGCTGGGTTTCGCGAGTGCCTGCAACATGCTCGCGTTCAGCACGGTGGCAGACGTGATGAAACCGAGCCAGATCGGGACGTCAGCGGCCATCGTCAATGGCATCACCTTCATTGTTGGCGGAATCCTGATCAGCAGACCGGGGATGCGCATTGGCCTCGGGATCGACGCCGGGATCGAACCCCGATCGCTCCAGCTGGTACAGTTCGCCAGTCGACCGCTGCTTGCGACGCTGGCGATCGCCCTCGCTCTCGCCTTGTACATGAAGGAGACGTATCCGAAATCGCAGCGATGACGTATGCGGCTTTTGCCACCGCTGCCCCTACCGCGGTCGTCGCGACCTTTCCCTTTCGCCCGGCCCAACGACAGGTTCAGTGTCCGTCGCCGGCTTTGATGTTCGGACCGCACACGGTCCCCTTGTAAACGGTTTCGCTGTTTGGCGGGACTGCGGCAGTGTGACTCAGCCCATCGAACTCCATCGTGCCGTAAGCTCCTTCGTACTTGCCGAATCCCCCTTTGATATCCAGGTCCACGTGTGACGTGAATTCTCCTGGAGGCGCGCCTGGAATGGCAGTGCGTGTCGGCAATCCTTCTGCCCTCAACACATCGCCACTCTTGGTCACGAAAATATCCAATGACCTCACGACGTTGGGCGGCAGGCTGAGCAAGGTCACCGTGACGGCGCCGTTCAACACGCCAGTCACAGTGCCCAGGAGTCTGGTCGGTTCCGTGCCTAGAGAAATCCTGGTCTCCGCGATGGAGCCATGGACGTATTGACAGTCCGCCCGTGCCTCATTGGCCGTTCCGAGCAACACCACGCATGCCGCCAGTGTTGTTGTTGCTTTTCTCGTCATGACGAATCTCCTTGCGCGCGATCGGTGGTCCGGTTCAGTCCGGGTCGACGCGACCTGCGTCACAACGTACACGCGAAGCGTGGCGGCCGCCAGCTACGCAAACACGTAGGGACAGCCAGTTCCAGGATTCAATGGTGCACTGCAGCGTCCAGCTGCCGGCTTCCAGGTGTGGCTTGCTCTGATGGTGAAGTCTCAGACGAGACGTTCACGCAGAGCCTTCGCGACGGCCTCTGTCTTCGAGTGGACCTGCAACTTTTCGTAGATATGTCGCAAGTGGAAGGAGACGGTGTTCGTGGAGATGCCCATCTCGCGCGCCGCCGTCTTGTAGTGGTGCCCCTCGACCATGAGTTTGAGCAACTCCGTCTCCTGTGGCGTCAGATGGCAGGACGCGCGCTCCGGCGGCCGGAACTCTCGAAAGAGGGTGATGACGCGCCGGGCAATTTCCGGCGACATCGGCGCGCCGCCATCCGTCACTTCCTTCAGTGACTCCAGCAACCGCGCCGGCGGCGTGTTCTTCAGGAGGTACCCGGACGCGCCCGCGCAGATCGCGTTGAACACGTTCACATCATCGTCGTACACCGTGAGCGCGAGGATCGGCACGTCGGGGAAACGCTCGCGCAGCTGGCGCGTGCCTTCGATGCCGTCGATCCCGGGCAGCCCGATATCCGTGAGGATGACGTCGGGCCTGGTGCCGCTAATGCCTCCCAGCGCGTCCTCCATCGTCCGGAAATCGGCCGCACATTGAAAGCCGCCGGTGCCATCGATCAGCATTTTGAGGCCTTCGCGTACCTCGCGCACGTCTTCGATGATGACGATGCGGATGGGCACTCAGGAGTGCCGCCGAAAGAGATTGATAGCCATAGTCAGAACCATCGAAGACTAGTCCGTAACCACGATGGTGTCACCTACGTATTCGCGCGGCTGTGGTCCGCAGGACCGTCAGATCGGCACATCGAGCCGTACGGTCGTGCCGGCACCGCTTCGGGAGGTGATGTCGAGCGACCCCTGCAGCGTCTGAGCGCGCCGCTGCATACTCCCAAGCCCTTGCCCATCGGCAGCGCTTTTCGGATCGAACCCGATGCCGTTGTCGATAATCTCGAGAACGAGCCGTGACGATTCGACCCGGAACTCGATTTCCACGAGTGAGCATCGCGAGTGGCGCGCCGCGTTGTTGACGGCTTCCTTGAAGATCAACAGAAGATCGCGCCGGATGTCGACGCCGATTCTGAGATTGTCGGCCTCGCCGGGAGCGGAGAACCGCAACTCGATGTCCCGCAGCGTGAACAGCTCGTCAGCATGCTGCCGCATCCGGCGAGTCAGATCGATGAGGCTGTCGCGCTTCGGGTTGATCGCCCAGACGATGTCGCTCATCGAGCTGACCGATTCACGGGCGATACGCGCGATCGAGGCCAGTGGCCCCACGTCGTGCGTGTGGCTGGCGACCTCGGCGAGGACTGCGATCCGCGTGAGATTGGCTCCCACGTCGTCGTGGAGATCAGTAGCAATCCGAGTCCGGATATGGACCAACTCCAGCAGCCGTGCCACGCGGTACCGGTACCCCCCGTACGAGAGTGCCGCGGCGGTGGAGGCGATGAGCGCCAAGGCCCACCAGCGAAGCCAGAGTGGGGAGAGGATCGTGAAGTCGATCGCGGCAGGATGTGCGCTGACGATGCCGTCCGAGTTCACCGCCCGGACAGTGAATCGGTATCGACCCGGTGCAAGGCTGGCGTAGGTGACTGTGCGGTGCTCGTCTGGAGCGCTCCAGTCCGTGTCGGCCCCCTCCAGCAGGTACTGATAGCGCAAGACCTCACCGGACCCGAAGCCGAGGCCCACGAAGTCGACCTGTAGCTGATTCTGCTGCGGCGCCAGGTCGCCGAGCGAGAGCTGGGGTTCCCCCAGTGCCGACAACAACCGCGGTACGCCAGTGACGCGCAATCCTGTGATCAGGATCGGAGGCGCTGATGGCGACGGGACATCCGGCTCGGGTTCGAGTCGGGCGAGGCCGCTCGACATCGCGAACCACAGCGCACCGGTCCGATCCCGGAACGCCCCGCCAACCGTGCCCGGCACGTAGCCGTCCGTCGTCGTGAACTGTTTCACGCGCCGGCTCGCAGGATCGAATCGATCGATGCCATGACCGCCGCCGATGTAAATCCGCCCGCTGAGATCCTCCGCCAGGGCCACGGCGTTATCACTCGACAATCCCTCGCGCGTCGCGTAGCTGACAAACCTGGGCCGCGTGGCTCCGGTGTCGTCGACGCGCACAAGTCCGCCACGGGCCGAGGCGAGCCAGAGCCGGCCGGACCGATCGACGTGGATGTCCATAATCGCGCCGAGCGGCAATCCCTCGTCCGACGTGAAAAAGGTGAACGTGTCGTGCGCGTAGCGCGCGAGGCCATTGTTGAAGCCAAACCACAGTGTGCCAGACGGCTCTTCCCCGAACGAACGCGGGCGGTCGTCGCGGAACTCGGGAAGCCCGCCTGCGTGCGTCAGGTCGCGAATCTTCCCGCTGCGCGGATCCCAGCGGCCGAGGCCGTTCGTTGATGGATGAATGGTGGAAATCCAGATATTGCCGCGGGAGTCCTCGAACAACCGGAACACCTGTTGCGCAGTCAGACCGTCCCTCGTGGTGTAAACGGCAAGCGGGTGTGCGGTGGCCACCGCCGTGATCTCCTGGTTTGCCGGAAACCGATAGAGACCGTCGGCCGTGCCGACCCACCACGTGCCGTCCCGCGCCTGGAGCGTGACATGCTCCATCACCCAGCCGAGATTCGTGACAGTCGAAGGCGTGAACCACGTGAAGCGCTGATCCTTGAGCTGCCCGAGGCGGGGATGGAAGGTAGGACGATCGCCTCTCAATACATCAAGCCTCGCGCCCTCGAACACACTGGTGCGGACGTCCCCCAGGACATTTCCTCGAAAGGCGAGATTACCGGCACGGTCCTCGAACACATGGTTGACCGTCTCGATCCCATCTTGCTCGCCATACGTGCTGAAGCCACCCCGCGTCAACTTCATCACGCCGGCGCTGTTCGTGCCGAGCCAGAGGTTGCCCCCGAGGTCCTCGTTGACGGCCGTGATGTCGAAATAACTCAGCCCGTTGCGTTTCGTGTATGAACGGAAGCGATGGTGTTCATCGCCCATGTCAAGGAATTCTGCGAGCCCTCTCGCGGTGGCCACCCAGAACCGGCCGTCCGACGCCTCGAACAGCTGAAACACCCACGGCGACGGCAGACCGTGCTCGTCTCCGTCGTGATAGCCGAACTGCGCGTCAACGACCGGGGTCTCGCGGTCCGGCCCCATGCGCAGCCGAAAGAAGCCCCCCAGATGAGTAGCCGCCCAGAGACGGCCGCTGCGGTCCTCAAACAGATCCCAGACATCGTCACCCGGCAGGCCGTCGCGCGTCGTGTACCGCGCCGTGCGGCCGTCGCGCCAGCGGCGATACAGACCGCTCGGAGACGCCATCCACAACGAGCCCTGCGCATCTTCGAGCAGATCGGTCACCTCACGCTGTCCCGGGTATTCGGTCGGCGTGCGGATGTCCACGACTCGTAACGAGCGGCGGCCGGCCGAGAGCTCGAGTCGAAATAGGCCCTGCCGTGTTCCTGCCCAGACCGTGCCATCGTGTCCCTCGAGCAGAACCGTCACCGCCGGGGCGCGCGCGTCCGCGTCGCCCGGCATGACGACGGCGAACATCGGCCGCTCCGTCGTGCGGCCCGCGTCCTGAGACACGTGGCGATCCGGCCTGCCTTTCGGATCGAAACGAACGAGCCCGCCGTCCGTGGCGAGCCAGTACTCGCCGCCGCGCGTTTCGAGAAGATCGTTCACACTCGCGTGAGGAAGGCCATGCTCGGTGCCGAAGTTCCTGAACGTGTATCCATCGAACTGTGAGAGTCCGCCGGCCGTGCAGAACCACAGGAACCCGCGCGAGTCCCTGACAATGCGATGGACGTCGTTATGGACGAGGCCTTCTGCGGTCGTGTAGGTCTTTATCGGAAGCCGCTCGGCCCGAACAATGGCTGGAGCGGTCAGCAGCAATGTCGCGAGCCAGACTGCGGAGCGGCTAATCATCGTCCGTACCGCAAATAGAGCGTGGGCACGACGATCATGTTCAAGAGCGTGGATGTCGTGAGGCCACACAGGATCACGATTGCCATGGGCGTCTGAATCTCGCTGCCAGTCCTGCCGCCACCGAGGGCGAGTGGGATGAGGGCAAGGCCGGCAGCCATCGCCGTCATGAGGATCGGCACCAGACGCTCATGTGCACCGCGCTCGACTGCTTCGCGAAACTCCATGACGCCTTCCTCTTGCATCAGGTGCTGGATGTGCGAGATCAGCATGATGCCGTTGCGTGTTGCGATGCCGAAGAGCGTGATGAAACCGATCATCGACGCGACGCTGAGGACGCCGCCGGCGAGAAACACGCCGGCAACGCCCCCAATGAGCGCGAGTGGGAGATTGACCATGACGATCACGGCGTCGCGCGCACGGCCGAAGGCGAGCACGAGCAGCATGAACAACCCGGCGACCACCGCGACGAAGAGGACGGCGAGCCGGCGCGAGGCGCTCTGCTGGCTCTCGAACTGCCCACCGTATTCGACGCGATAGCCGGCCGGCATCGGCACGGATTGGGCCACGCTCGAGCGTATGTCGTCGACGACGCTGCCGAGGTCGCGTCCGGCGACGTTGCACGAGATCACGATCCGGCGCTGCACGTTCTCGCGCAGAATCATGTTGGGCCCCTCTTCGCGACGAACGTCGGCGAGCAACCGGATCGGCACCTGACGAGCAGCGGGCGTGTCGATCGGGAGGTCGGCAATCCGCTCGAAGTCCACGCTGCTCGACGAGTCGAACTTCACGACGAGGTCGAAGGCCGTGCCGCGGTCGAAAATGCGCCCGACGGTGGCGCCGGCGAACGCGGTTTCGACCGCTTCTCCGACGTCGTTCGCGCGCAGACCGTATCGGGCGATCGCGGTCCGATTGAGCACGAACCGCACCGTCGGCACGTCCATCTGTTGCTCGAGCGAGACGTCCACCGCGCCGGGCACCGCGTTGACCACCGCGCGCACTCGTTCGCCGAGGCGTCGAAGCGTGCCCAGATCGTCGCCGAACACCTTGACTGCGATATTCGCGCGGGTGCCCGATAACATGTGATCGATCCGGTGTGAGATCGGCTGGCCGATCGTGACGTTCGTGCCCGGCAGCGTCGAGAAGCCACGACGCAGCGCGGCCAGCAGTTCCGCGCGAGGCCGCCCTGTCTCCCGCAGGCCGACGTCGATCTCCGCAGCCTCGACACCCTGGACGTGCTCATCGAGCTCCGCACGCCCCGTTCGGCGGGCGGTCGCGATCACTTCCGGCTCGGCCAGCATGATCTGTTCGACGCGGCGCCCGATCTCATCGGACTTGGCCAGCGACGTCCCCGGCAGCGTATTGGCCTGCACCGTCAGACTGCCCTCGTGAAATTCCGGCAGAAACGCCGTGCCGGTGCGCGTCAGCGCCACCACAGCGACAGCCAGCATTCCCGCCGACACCCCCATCACGACGATCGGATGGTTCAGGGCGTGCGGGAGATCCTTCGCAAACCGACGCTTCAGCGTTCGCGCAAGCCAGCCGTCATGTCCGCGTTCGATGGAGCGCGCATGCGGCAGGAAGGCGTACGACAGAGCCGGAGTGACGATGATCGCAACGATCAGCGAGGCGAGCAGCGAGACGATGTAGGCAAACGCCAGCGGAGTGAGCAGCCGGCCTTCGACGCCGGCCAGACCGAAGATCGGCAGAAACACCAGCACGATGATGATCGTCGCGAAGACGATCGAGGTCCGAATCTCCAGCGTCGCGTCCCGAACGATCTCGGCGCTCGAGCGCTGCTGGTCGGCCGGCTTCGTGCGGTTCTCACGCAGACGCCGCACGACGTTCTCGACGTCGATAATCGCATCGTCGACCAGGGCACCGATGGCGATCGCCATGCCGCCAAGCGTCATCGTGTTGATCGTTGCGCCAAAAGCGCGCAGCACCAGAATCGCGGCGGCCAGCGAGAGCGGCATCGCGGTCAACGTGATCGCGGCGCCGCGCAGGTTCGCCAGGAACAAGAGCACCACGATGATCACCAGGATCCCTCCGTCGCGAAGTGCTCTGACGACGTTGTCGACGGCGACCTCGATGAAATCCGCCTGGCGAAAGATCTTGCGGTCGATGGTCATTCCCTTTGGGAGTTCCTGCTGCAGACGATCGAGCTCTCGGTCGAGCCGTCCCGTGAGCTCGATCGTGTTGGCGCCGGGTTGTTTTTGAACCCCCACGATGACCGCAGGCTTGCCGCTGCGCGAGCCTTCGCCGCGTTTGAATGCGCCTCCCTCGCGAACGTCAGCCACGTCTCGGATCAGCACCGAGCGGCTGCCGCGCAGCGCCACGACGCTCTCGCCGATCTCTTCAGCATTGCGGACACGTCCTACCGCCTGCAGAACGTACTCCTGGGGTCCTTCGGTGTACACGCCGGCTGACGTGTTCTCGCTCGCGCCGCGGACCGCATCGAGCAACTCGGTGAGCGAAATCTGGTTGGCGCGGAGTCGATCAGGATGGGCGACGACCTGATACTGCCGTTCCGCCCCACCAATCGGCGTGACCTGGGAGACGCCTGGCACGGCGAGCAGGCGGCGGCGCACGATTGTGTCGGCGACGGTTCGCAGCTCCAGCGGATCCTGGGCCTCCGAAGAAATCGCGAAGAACAGAATCTCGCCCATGATCGACGAGACCGGTGCCAGCACCGGACGCTCCACCTGGGGCGGGAGGGATCCGCCGACGAGCGCCAGCTTTTCGGCGACGACCTGTCGCGCGAGGAAGATGTCCGTCCCCCAGTCGAATTCCACCCACACGACGGCGACGCCGAGTGCGGTGGCGGATCGGACGCGCCGGACATTCGAGGCGCCATTGATCGCGCTTTCAAGCGGGAACGTGACGAGTGACTCCATCTCCTCGGGCGCCATGCCGTGGCCTTCGGTGAGAATCGTGACGGTAGGTGCGGTCAGATCCGGGAACACGTCGACCGGCATCTCAGACGCCGTCCAGATGCCGCCAACGAGCAGCAACGCCGAGAACACCATCACCATCCAGTGATGGTCGATCGACCATTGAATCAACCGTTTCATTTTCAAATGGGCTCCGCCCCAACCCCCGGCCGCGCCGTGCGCGGCCCTTCGTCAGTGCACGTGGCCTTCAGCAGGTAATCCCTTGGCGGCTGAGGCCAGCTGCACTTCGTACGCGCCTTTGATCACGACGCGATCTCCGACGGCAACGCCGCGCTTCAGGCCGACCTGGTCGCCGTCGCGCGTCGCGATTTCGACGTACCGGCGCGCGAATCGCTCGCCGCCGGTCTGCACGAAGACATACGGCCGTCCGGCTTCGAGCAAGACGGCCGACTTCGGGACCGTCGGAACGCGGACGCGATTGCGTTTGTAGAGGACGGCGGTGCCGCTCTGGCCGACGAGCAGTTCACCGCCTGGATTCTGAACGTCGAACTGCACCGGCAGCGCGCCAGTTTTCGGATCGATCACACCCGCGTCGTGCCGGTGTTCCGAGCGAAGCGGGATCGCATCGGGGCGGCCGGGAATCTCGAACGCGACCTCGGTCAAGTCACGGGTGCCGGCCGCATCGGGAGCCGGAATATGTGCGCGCAGCTCAACGCGGTCCGTCCGGACGATCCTGAACAGCGGCGCGCCTTCGTCATACGACGCGCCGAGCGTCGCGAACACGTCGGCGACGCGGCCCGCGATTGGCGCCCGAATCGTGAACGCGTTCCCCGAAGCCGCACCGCCGCCGCTTCGAAGCGTTTCGTCTCGTTGCGCCAACCGCGCTTCAGCCGCACGAAGCCGGGCCTCCGCGGTGGCCACCGCGCGTTGCGCATCCTCAACGCGGCGAGCCGGCACAGCCCGGTCGGCGAGCAGCCGCTCGGCGCGTGTCTGTTCTGCGCGTGCACTGTCGAGCGCAACCCGCGCCTGCGCGACCTCGCTGGTCAGCGTGGCATGATCCTCCGTATTGGCCAGCCGGGGTTCGAGCCGTCCGAGCGTTTGACCAGCGCCGACGTGCGTTCCGATTGAGACAAGAGAGGCCGCGACGAATCGTCCGGCGGCTGGTGCCGTCACGGCGGCTTCTCCTCCGGAGAGCGGCTCGATCTCCGCTGGCACCCGGATCGATGACCGCAGGTCGGCCTCGACGACACGCGCGGTGGCGAACTCGTTTGTCCATTGCTGCTCTTTCAGGTATGCAATCGCCGCCGGGTCGTCCGCCGGGTGCTTCTCGGCTTCGGCCTTCGCCGCGGCTTCATTCCCGAACACGGTAGTGGTGCCGAGCTCGTGTCGATCGACCAGCCCCGGAGCTTCGACCACCAGTGCCCATCGGTAACGACCGGCGGCCGGCGGCTTGCCTTCGATGCGAAACGCCCCAGGCCTGGAAGGCGCCGAGCCGCGAAGGACCGTGCGTGACCCGCCGCTCTCCGGCACGAACTCAATCGATGGCGTGCCCGCGTTGAGCGCCTTGAAGTCCTCGAGCCTCGTCAGGTGCACGGCAAACAATGCCGGCTGGCCCGAGACGAGCGGCGGATACTCCATGTACAACTCCGATTGCTCGGTCCAATGCGTCACATTCAGCGTCGCCGTCTCGGCCTTCGGTTCGTCCTTGTGTCTCGTGCACCCAAACCCGTAACAACCCATCAGGAGGATGGCGATGCTGGTGAGGCTCCTGGTTCTCATTGGATCTCCAACCCGGTCGTGAACTCGAGCTCGATCTCGGCCTGGCGGACAGCGAGATCCAGCGTGGCTTGTCTGATCCGCGTCGACGATCCGCTGCGATACGCATCAAGCACGTCGAGGATGCCGCGCTCACCGGCGTCGTAACTGACCTGCGCGATTCGCTCGATCTCCCCCGCGCTGTTCACCGCGGCGGAGCGGTATCGGTCGGCCGTGTCACGCCGTTCCAGAACCGCGGCTCGCAGTGCGGCGATATCGGTGCGCAACGCGACGCGGAACGCGTCGATGCGCGCCTGCGCCTGGCTGGCACGAGCGACCGCAAGCGCCTGTTCGGGTTTTCCCCGGTCGAACAGCGGAATGTTCGCGTGAACGGTAAAGACGCTTCCAACATCGCCGCCGCCTACCGTCGAAGACTTCGTTCCGGCGACGATCTCCGGTTCCGGCACCCAACGACGATCGGCAGCTTTTGCCGAGAACCGTGCGGCATCCACTTCTTTTCGCAGGGCAAGCAGGTCTCCGCGGATCGCCTCGGCGCGCTCGACGAGCACGTCGACGGCGGGAATGGAGGCGGGCGTCGGCTGTCGAGACACCGCGACGACACGCGACGGGTCGATCGCCTCGGCAAAAAAGCTGGCGACCGTCGCTTGCGCTCGCGTCCGCTCACTCGCCGCGAGTGCATGGTCGGCCTCGATGTCGAGCATTTCACGCTCGGCGCGAAGGCGATCAAATCCCGCTGCGTCGCCGGCCGCCTCTCGCTTCCCCAGGACGGCCGCAAGCTCGCGCAGCCGATCGCGTGAGGTGGCCAGCACCTGCTCGCGCGTTTGTGCCGCAACGAGCTGCGCGAAGGCGAGCCGAAGATCCGCACGCGCCCGGCGCATGGCGTCATCCGAACGATTCGAGCTGGCATCCACTATCGCCGATGCCGCTTGTACTTCAAGCCCGCGCCGCCCGGTGATCGGCAGCGGCTGCGCGACCATCGTCATGTTCTCCGTCACTCCGGCCACCGATTCGCGGTCGTACGTCAGCCGTGGGTTCGGCCAGCGGCCGGCAGCCAGAACGTCGGCTCGCGCTACGTCGACCGCGGCATGAATCGCGCGCAGGCGCGGACTGTCGGGCGAGAGGCGGGCCAAGGCCTCGGCTTCGGTGAGCGGTACAGATTGAGCGCGCGCGTGCGACGGCACAACCATCGCGACGATCGCGCACAGGACGACAGTGCGCATAGCGACCTCGTTGAAACGGAGAACTGAGCAGACGACGGGACGTGCCCGTCAAGTCAGGCTAGGCGCGAAAAGGGAGGGGCGCGAGAGCGGCAAGACGTGCGGGGCGGGCCGTGTGGCGGAGCGGCATCGTCCAGCACGATCGCGCTCCATTGCACGGTCGTTGGCGCGAAACCGCACCAGGTCGCAGGCGTGCTGACCAAACTCGGACCGTGATAGACATCGACCTGAAGCCACGCTGTTGTCAGCCAGACGACGTGATCATCGTCGTCATCCAGTCGAGCGTTGTCTCCGTATCTCGCGTGATGCGGTGCAAAGTGCCGGTGAACCGTGGCGTTCGGATGGTGGTCATCGCGCCCGTGCACATGCTCCGGCGCCAACATGGATCCCGCGCCCACGATGCCCGTCAGCAGCAGGACAGCTGCTATTCGGATCGCCCGAGACATCGCCGTGATTATGGTCCGGGCCGTCTGGACGGTCAACGGCCCATCCATGGAATTACCCGCATCGACGTGCCCCGCCGTACAACAACCGCGCCGACAATACCCGCCAGCAGCGATCCGGTCAGGATCCCGAATTTTGCTGTGTCGAGCAGCGTCGTGCCCTCAAAGGCGAGGGTGGCAATGAAGAGCGACATCGTGAAGCCGATGCCAGCCAGCCAGGCGCATCCGTGCAACGCCGTCCAGTTGACGCCGTCTGGCAGCGTGGCCAGCCGCAGCCGGACGGCGGCCAGAGCGGCGCCCGTAATCCCTAGCGGTTTGCCAATGGCGAGCCCCAGAATCACGGCAAGGGGCACGCCTCCTCCAAGCGATCCATGCAGTCCGACGCCCGCATTCGAGAACGCAAAGAGCGGCATCACGACGAATGCTGAAAGCCCGTGAATGGCGTGTTCCAGTCGAACCAGCGGAGCCATGATGCCTTCGCTGGCGCGTTCGAGTCCGATGATCGCCTCCTGCTGGCTCTTGCTGGTCAACACGAGCGCCGTGGCAGTCTCGGTGCGATCGAAATGATCCAGCAAGGCTCGAGCCTTGGCCGAGAACTGTGCCGCGTTGACGCGCGTCCTCGTTGGAATCGTCAAGGCAAGCAGCACTCCGGCGATCGTGGCGTGCACGCCCGATTCGTGCACGAAGAACCAGAGCCCGACACCGAGGATCAGAAAGGGGGTCAGGCGTCGTACCCGTAGCACATTTAGAGCGATCAGCAACAACAGCATGAGGCCGGCCATCGCCAGAGCACCCCACGCGATCGCGCGCGTGTAGAAGAGCGCGATGACCAGGACCGCGCCCATGTCGTCCACGATGGCCGACGCGGCCAGGAAGGTCTTGAGTCCGCTCGGGGCGCGCGGCGCCACGAGCGCCAGCACGCCGAGCGCGAAGGCGATATCAGTCGCCATCGGAATCGCCCACCCGCGCGCCGCCGCTCCTCCCCCGTTGGTCAGGACATAGATGAAGGCCGGAACGACCATTCCGCCGATTGCCCCGGCGATCGGCAGCGCCGCGTGACGCGGAGACGCCAGTTCGCCCGCAAGTGCTTCGCGCTTGACCTCCAGTCCGACCAGCAAAAAAAACACGGCCATGAATGCATCGTTGATCCACTGGTGAACCGTGAGCGCAAGCGCGTGATCGCGCGGGCCAATGGTAATGGTCAGCGACAGAAGACGGTGGTACGCGTCAGCCCATCTGGAATTCGCGACCACGAGCGCCGCGCATGCGCAGGCGACCAGTAGCGCCCCTCCGGCCGCTTCCGTTCGAAAGAACTCTTGAAAGGGATTTATTGGCCGCACATCGTCAGGCGGGACGTCCATCGGTCCACTGTGCCACAAGAAACCGTGATGCACAGAGTGGTTTCTCGATTGATCTGCACCGAGTCGAGAGGTAGCGTGTGTCGAGATGTCGGATTGAAAGTCTACGCCGTCGCGTGTGACGGCCCTGAAGGGGTGAACAGATGATTCGATTCATCGCGGTGCTGACGCTGCTCTCGTTTCAGCCCGCCAGCACGCCGCCGTCGATCGTATTTGTGTGCGAGCACGGGGCGGCCAAGAGCGTCATCGCTACCGCGTACTTCAACAAGCTCGCGGCCGAACGAGGGCTGCCGTATCGAGCGACATTCCGTGGGACAAGCCCTCAGGACGAGCTGTCGGTTCGCGCAGTGGCCGGTCTGAAAGAAGACGGCATTGCTGTGCCTTCTGGCAAGCCCTCGGCGATCAGCGACGGTGACGTGGCAAATGCGACGCACATCTTCGCGATCGGATGCACGCTGCCCGACAAAGCAGGACGTTCCGGCAAGGCTCACGATTGGTCCGACGTCCCGGACGACAAGGGGTACGGTCCGATGCGCGACGCGATTGTGCGGCATGTGACGGAACTCCTGGACGACCTGCAGAAACGCCGCAAGTAGTGTCAGGAGACTGGAGCTTGATCAGACGGCTACGCGATCGCGCCGCGATCACCGGGATTCTCGCCCTCTCGATAGACCGCTGACAGTCGGGCGCAATCGCGGCGTCGAGCTGAAACTCGATCGCGAGCTGCACCTTGTTCTGGACCGCTCAACAATCGGCCAGATTGTTTTCTCGATTGATCCGCACCGAGTCGAGAGGTAGCGTCTGTCGCGATTCGTCGAATGTGAACCGATCGCCGCATGGGAGAACACGAAATGAGGATCTATCTGGTTGCGCTATTGATGGTGATGTCGGTTGCACTCACCGCTCAGCAGAAGCCGCCAGAACTCACGGGGACGTTGAGCTTCGACGTGGAGTCGGGCAGCGGCCGCGTGGAGCGCATCGCCGTCCAGATCGGCGACGGCGGCACCGGTCGTTACAAAGCCATTCTGGCTGGCGATCCGTCGCTGCCCACCCATGCCATCTACCGGCCGCGCGACCTGAGTCCTTTCGGCCCGAAGCGGTTGCTGCCAATCGTGGCCTTCGGCAACGGCGGTTGCCGCAACGGATCCGGCGAGTTCCGCAACTTCCTCTCGGATATGGCCTCGCACGGATACCTGGTGGTCGCAATCGGACCGGCTGGCGATGCGGTGGTCGCGGGATCGGAAGGCCGCACGAATCAGACGCAGGCCTCGCAGCTGCTGGACGGCGTCGAGTGGGCGATCAAGGAGCACGCGCGTCAGGGCAGCGACTATTTCGGCAAGGTGGACGTGTCGAACGTCGCGGTCATGGGACAGTCGTGCGGAACGCGGCAGGCGCTCGAAGTGTCGGGGGACCCGCGCGTGAAGACGACCGTGTTGCTCAATGGCGGGCCGGGGCTCGGCGGCGGGCGCGGGCGCGGCGCGACCGCGGCCCAGACCCCTGGCGCGACCGCACCGCCCGCAGCGATGCTCGCGGCGCTCGATAAGATGAACCGCCGCTATGCGCCCTACGCGCCGGCGATGCAGCCAGTACCAGGAGAGTCAACGAGCCCGCCCTCTGGCCCGCCTCCCGACTACCTTGCCGCGCTGCACGCGCCGATTGCCTTCATCAACGGCGGCCCCAAGGATCTCGCGTACAACAGTGCAGTCTCCGGGTTCGAAGCGGTGCAGAAGGTCATTGCCCTGCATGCGTGGCAGGACGTCGGGCACTACCCCGCCACCTTCCGTCAACCGAACGGCGGCGCGTTCGCGGTTGCGGTCAACGCCTGGCTTGATTGGCACCTCAAGGGTGATCGGGCGGCCAGCCAGATGTTCGTGGGCCCCGCCTGCGGGTTGTGCAAGGACAACAAGTGGAACATCCAGATGAAGAACGTCGCATCGGATACCGGGCAGCCCATCCGAAGGCCTTAGGTTAAGAAGCTGGCGTCGGGCGACGGGACTCAGCGGACCGTCACTGGGCTGCTACGCGCCACGTCGAGATAACCGTCGTCCACCAGGTAGCGAAACTCGTATTGCCCCGGCCGCGTCGGCGCAGTGAGTGTGTGCGTGCCGGACGTCGCACCCTTCGTCACACCATACCACTCGTCCTCGTAGCTTGCTCCCACCCTGAACACGGCAATCCAGTCGCCCGCTCGGCCCCCCGGGGCAGTCCAGCTCACACTCATTTGGCCTCCAGCGTCAATCACGTTGGTGCTGGGCGTAAGCGTGAAGGGCCCGTCGAAGGCATACGTAAAAGCCGCGGGTAGCGTTGCGCCCGACCCACCCGGGTTGGTGACGACGACGTCGGCTGGCCCCGCCGCGTGGGCGGGAACGATTGCGTTGATCGTCGTGCCGTTGACGACAGTAACGCTTACCGCCCTGACATCCACCGTCACCGTTGCCCCGGCGAGAAATCCGGTCCCGCTGACTGTGACCGTTGTGGGACGAGCTGTTGAACCGGTAGACGGCGAGATCGCCGTCACGCTGGGCGCGCTGGGCGCGCTGGGTGGCGGTGCCGTCGGTCCTGATGGCGACCGTCCGTCGCAGGCAGGAAATCCGAACGCGAACGCAAACAGCAACACTCCCCGCTGAATAATCTCCCTCATGGTCTGTACCCTCCTGTTAAGGAAGCGGAAAAGTCCCGTGAGAAGCTGAAGGGCGACTAGAATGGGGAATTACTGGACCCACCACGAATGTCACTGCGCTCCTTCTCAAATGGGGGAAGGGAGACGACGACGCGCGCGAGCGATTGATCCCACTGGTCCATCAGGAACTCCATCAGATTGCGCGCCGCTGCATGGCCGGAGAGCGCGTGGGGCACAGCCTCCAGGCCACCGCACTCGTCAACGAAGCCTATGTCCGCATGGTCGACGGAAAAGCGGTCGAGTGGCAGGATCGCGCACATTTCCTCGCGGTATCTGCTCGAGTCATGCGTCGCATCCTTGTCGACCACGCGCGCGCAAGGCACGCGCAAAAACGCGGAGGCGAGAGAGCCCGCGTGACTTTCGAGGAAGCGCTCATCGTGACCGACGAGCCCCGTCAAAACTTCGTCGCGCTCGACGACGCGCTCGAGGCACTCGCGAAATTCGACGAGCGGAAAAGCCGCGTCGTCGAGCTACGGTTCTTTGGCGGGCTGAGCGTCGAAGAAACCGCGTCAGTCCTGCACGTGTCACCCGATACAGTCATGCGCGACTGGCGGCTGGCCAAAGCCTGGCTGCAGGCAGAGATGCGTGGCGATCACTCGGATGAAGACGATTGACAGGTTACCGTCTTGCAGCGGTCCACGTGGTGGCCGGACATACGCCGGTATTGTGGTGCTCAACACGCTCACATCCCGGCGCCCACAAGTTGAAGGAGTCGAAAGGGACTAGACTCGCGTGAGATTTCCCTGAAATAACCGTCCATGACACCTGAACGCTGGCAGCGGATCGAAGAGCTGTATCACGCGGCCTACGCCACCCCGGCGGGTGATCGTGCGGTCTTTCTCGCCGAGGCTTGTCGAGAGGACGAGGCGCTGCGGCGGCAGGTCGAATCGCTGCTGAACGAGTCGTCCCACGACGGATTTCTCGTCCCGGAGAGTGTCGAAGCGGTTTCAGTGTTGGCTTCCGGGGTGTCCGCGACACGATCAAACATAACCGGCGAGTGGATCGGTGGGTATCGCCTGGACGCGCTGCTCGGCACCGGCGGCATGGGCGAAGTGTACCGCTCGCACGACGCGAAGCTCGGGCGCGATGTCGCGATTAAGATTCTGCCGCCTGCGTTTACGACGCATACCGATCGACTCGCGCGCTTCGAGCGCGAAGCGCGGATGCTCGCGGCGCTGAACCATCCCAACATCTGCGCGATCTACGGCTTCGAGAAAGCGGACGATGTTCGCTTCCTGGTTCTCGAGCTCGTCGACGGCGTCACGCTCGCACAGCAACTGGCGCCCGAGGCGAGTTCGCGCCAAAAGACTGGCGGACTACCGATCGTACAGGTCCTCCGTGTCGCGCGGCAGATCGCCGAGGCCCTCGAAGCCGCGCATGAAAAAGGGATCATCCACCGGGATCTAAAACCCGCGAACATCAAGATTACGCCGGACGGAGCCGTGAAGATTCTCGACTTCGGTCTCGCAAAGATCGTCGGCGGCGACGGTCCGTCGTGCGACCTCTCGAGCGCACCGATAGAGGACGGCGTGAGGCACGCCGGACCCATCATCGGCACCGCCGCCTACATGAGTCCCGAACAAGCACGCGGACTGCCAGTCGACAAACGCACGGACATCTGGGCCTTTGGCTGCGTCCTGTACGAGATGTTGACCGGACGGGTGACATTTTCCGGCGACACAATCTCGGACTCGATCGCGAAGATCCTCGAGCGCGAGCCGGACTGGTCCGCCCTGCCCGCCGCGACACCTGCGCCCATTCGACGGATTCTGCTCCGCTGCCTGACGAAGGACCCGAAGCAGCGCCTGAGAGATATCGGTGACGTCCGGATCGAGATCGACGCTATCGACGAAGTGCTCCCGGGGACTCCCGACGCGCAGGGAGCGCCCGCCGTTTCGGCGAACGGCTGGTTGAAATGGCTGCCGTGGGTGGCGGTGATAGTACTCGCCGCGGGAATGGTCGCGCGGGAAGTCTGGCGCGGAGTGCCCATCGAGGTCGCCCCGAACCCGCTCGCCAACGCCACGTTCGCGCGCCTCACCAATTGGGAGGGCACCGAAGAGCAGGCCGACATTTCGCCCGATGGCAGGTGGGTCACGTTCGTCGCCGACAGGGCTGGAGAATTCGACGTCTGGGTTAGTCAGGTCGGCACCGGGAGATTCCAGAATCTCACCGTCGACAGCCCCCCCATGGTCACGCCGGCAAATCTCCTGCGAAGTCTTGGGTTCAATGGCGACGGATCGGAGATCTGGTTCAACCCCGAGGGTAATCCAGGACGAGAGAAGGTGCTCCTGCCGCTTTCCGGCGGCACGCCTCGCTCCTTCCTGCGCCGCGGGTACTCTACGCCGTCCTGGTCGCCAGACAACGCTCGGCTCGCCTTGATCGACTCCGATGCTCATGGCGATCCCCTTTACCTTGCAGATCGCATCGGGGCGAATCCCCACCCCGTCAACGTCGCTCCCCAGGACACGCAGCCGTTTTTCAGGGAAGGCAGGCACACACACAATCCGGTGTGGTCGTCCGACGGCGAATGGATCTACTTCGTCTACGGGACCGGACCAACCGGGCGGATGGACGTGTGGCGTGTGAAACCGTCAGGTGGGTCGCCGGAGCAGCTCACCCACCAGCACGCGGACGTGAATTTCCTGGCGCTCCTAAACCTGAACACGCTGCTCTATGTGGCCCGCGCCGACGACTGGTCCGGACCGTGGCTGTGGGCCCTCGATATCGAGAGCAAGGCGACGCGTCGAGTGACCGTGGGGCTCGAGCAATACACGTCCGTGTCGGCGAGCCGTGACGGCCGTCGCGTCGTCGCGACTGTGGCGAAACCCACGGCCAGCCTCTGGCGAGTCGCATTGGACGATCGCCACGCCGAAGACGTCGATGCGCGGCCGTACCCCCTATCAACCGAACGGGCGCTGGCACCGCGCCATCGTGGCGCGTCGTTGTTCTACCTTTCGCTCTCGACCCGTGGGATCGGTGACGGTCTCTGGCGATTTCACGACGGCCACGCGTTCGAAGTCACGAAGGGTGCCGACAACGTGCTGTCCGAGCCCCCGGTCGTGTCGCCCGATGGCAGTCGTGTCGTGATCGTCGTCAGGCAGGCCGGGAAACGACAACTCGCCATCATGTCGGCAGACGGCACAAACTCGCGGACACTGGCCCCGTCCATCGAGATTCATGGCGTCGTGGGACAAAGCGCGGCTGACTGGTCGCCAGATGGCTCCTGGATTGTCGCCGCCGGCAGCGACGGCACATCGCCGGGGCTATTCAAAATTCCCGTGGACGGCGGTGCGCCTGTGCGGCTCGTCGAGGGATGGGCGTACAACCCGGTCTATTCGCCGAACGGTGAATCGATCATCTATGCCAGCGGATTCGGAGGTGCAGGCGGCCAGAGCGTGCTTCGTCGCATAAGAGCGGACGGCACACCAGTCTCAATGGCGGAAGTCGGGGTCCGTGTCGGCGGAGCCCACCGTTTCCTCCCGAGCGGTCGGGGCCTGATCTATCTGCGCAACGTTGAATCCAAAGACTTCTGGTTACTCGACTTCGCCACGAACACGACCCGGCAGCTCACGCACTTCAGCGATCGCGGCTTCTTGAGTACGTTCGACGTTACGCCTGACGGCAAATACCTCATCTTCGACCGCACGCGCCAGAACTCCGACATCGTCTTGATCAACCTGCCGACGAAGTAGCGCCCGGGTCCCTGAGCGACGGTGATCCAGGGGACCAAAACACAGACGAGACCCTGTATCCGCATGCTGAAGCTGTGCGCGCGCCAAGAGGTTTATCGCGGGATTTGCCGGACCCCTTGGCGTCTTCACGTTTCCGCTGCGCGATTCCGCTTCTCAGATAGGGGGAATGGCGCAATGACCGACAGAACGCTCCCAGGGACGAATACGCGATTGACTCGAGTGACCGTGACGGCCGTGCTCATCGCAGTGATCCTGACGACGAGCATTGGCTGCGGAGATGAGACCGGCCCAACGGCACCAAAGGCGCCCACACCAGCGTCGTCGAGCCCGCCGAGCCCCGGGCCGCCGACCAACACGGTGCCGGCCGCGAACAACGGTGAGGCTGGCTTCTACAGATCGGACGTCATGATGGCGCTGAGCGGAACGGCCACGGTGACGCTGACGTGGCCGAACGCAGACTTCAGCCTTCAGCTGTATGTGACCAGCGGCGTGTGTGCCGACACCACAAGTCTTGTGACTGAAGGGTGCACCATCGTGGGCAGCACGCGCCCGGGAAGTCTCCCGGGCGTAGTCACAAGCCCTGTGACCGGTGGTGACCGCTACACAATCTGGGTGCTCAACCCTGATCCCGCTCCCCAAAGTTTCAGGATCGATGTGGACTACTGGGATCACTAGTCGTCGCGGTGTGGGAACGTTCGATCGTCATAAGCGGCGCGCGGCCACGATCCAGGCGCGTGAGTCGAACCAGACGCCATCGGCCCGCCCGGTGCGCGGCCAACAGGTGGCGGAGGCGATCCAGCGCGTGCTCGCGCTGACCGACGTCGAGGCGTGCGGCCGTTTCCTGCACCATCGCGAATCCGGAGACGAAATTCGAACGCGGCATCGACATCGGAGCCGTAGTAGACGGAAGCTCGCACCTCGTCGAAGGTCACATCAGCGAAGCCGGCGGAATCGAGGATGCGCCGTACGGCGTCAGGGTCGGCCAAGGAGAAGGACGAGACGCCCGTCGGGCCGTAGTGCGCTTCGGATGTTGCAGAAGGCGACGATCGGATGGTCGAAGAACATCGTACCAAACCTGCTGATCGCCACGTCGAAGCGCTCGCGCGGGAGCGCATGCCGTTCGACATCCGCGCACTGGTGATCGAGGTTGCGGAGATTCGCCGCGCACGCAAGCGCCCGGGCGCGCGCGATCATCGCATCCGATCGATCGATTCCGAGCACCGCTCCCGTCGGCGCGAGTTGCGCCGCCTCGCGCGAGGTCTGCCCGGTCCCACATCCGACGTCGAGCACGTGGTCCGATGCGCGGACGCCATAGCGCGTCGCAATACCTCGTTGTGCTGTCGCAGCTCGAGGTCGTAGTCGATCATTGGACTCGCGGCGACCCATAGGTGATGTCAAGAAAGGCGCAACACCGATGCTCCATCTCGATCCATTCCTTTTGGTATGAAGGCACAGCTGCGGTCATTGGCTTGTCCGAGACCAAACACGAGAAGATCGCAACCGCTCCGTTCCGTCTAGGCCAAGGAAGCATCGGTGTCCTTGGCCACGACTGAACCATCGACGGATGGTGCGGTGTGGGCGCCGGCGTTGCAGTGTACCGGTTGCACTTCGTCGCGATCGTTTCCAGCCGGCAGGCTCACGATGAACTCGCTGCCGCGACCGGGCCCCGCGCTCAAGGCGCGGACGTTGCCACCGTGCAATTCCGTCAGCCGCTTTACCAGCGTCAGCCCGACGCCCAGGCCATCAGGTGTCTCCACCGACTGACCGTGACCGCGGCTAAACGGCTCGAACACCCGCGGCAGCAGGTCGGTATCGAGTCCTTGTCCCTCGTCCTTGACCGATACCGTCACGCGGCCATGGTTGGTGCGGACCGTCACCCACACGCGGGAGCCCGGATCGCTGTACTTCGCGGCATTGTTCAACAAATTGACAAAGATTTGGACGAGCCGCGCTCGATCCGCGTGAACCACCATGGCCTGGTCTGCGATGTCAACGAGGCACACTTGATTCCGGCTGTCCAACAGTGCCTGACATGTTTCGATCGCCGCGCTGATCACGTCCGACAGAGGCACATCCTCGAGATGCAGGGACACCGTGTTGTGAGCGATGCGCGACACGTCGATCAAATCGTCCAACAGTCGCGTCAGCTGAGTGACTTGCCGCTCGATGACCGCGGCACATTTGGCGACCGACTGCTCGCTCGGATGAGCGCGCAGAAGCGCCGCGGCGACTCTAATCGGCGCGAGGGGATTCCTCAGTTCATGGGCAAGAAAGGCAATGAACGCATCCTTCTGATGATCCGCCTCGACGAGCGCCAGGCGGGACTTGTGACGTTCCGTGATATCGACGTTGACGCCAATGAATCGAGAAGGCAGCCCATCGGAGTCCCGAAGTAGACGGCCCTCGCCGGCCACCCAGCGCACTCCCAGTTGCGGGTGCACGATTCGAAACTCCACACGGTAATCGCCGCGGCCGTCAAAGAGCGCCTTGCCTGCGGCCACGATCGCCTCGCGGTCGTCGGGATGCACGAGCGCGTGCAGCCATCGT
>Ga0207701_10001325_pt1 | contig 26124 bp, 23 predicted proteins | sample KBSSwiSSwithPhiX_FD_184294 | JGI IMG/M metagenome (GOLD analysis project Ga0207701, IMG submission 184294) | Switchgrass rhizosphere bulk soil microbial communities from Kellogg Biological Station, Michigan, USA, with PhiX - S5 (SPAdes) (version 2) | ecosystem: Environmental > Terrestrial >... | reverse complement strand
GTTAAGTACCAGCGCCGTCATCGTGAGATCGGCGGGCCCCAGGTTGCGCAGCGTGAGCGTTTGCGCGTTCGACGTGGTGCCGATGACCTGCGGCGCGAACGTGAGCGGGCCCGGTTCGAATGCAAGCGTCGCGGTGCCCGATCTTGCGTCGGCGCCACGACCGTAGAACGTGATGATCTGGTCGGGCGTCGTGGTCGCGTTGTGCAGCCACAATCCGCCGGAGACCTGGCCGGGTGCTGCCGGCGCGAACGTCACGTCCACCGCACACGACGCGCCCGGCCCGAGGCTTTGCCCGACCGTGCACGTCGTGGCGATCCTGTAGGCGGGCGACGTTGCGGGGTGCAGCGAGACGTCGGTGAACGAGAACGGCGCATCGCCGCAATTGGTCACCGACGACGATTGCGTGACCGCGGTGCCGACGGCTTGCTCGCCGAAGAGCAGCACGTCGCGCGAGATGCAGATGCGCCCGGCCGCGCATGCGCTCCCGGCCACGAACAAAAGCAGGATTGCGAGTACGCGCATCATCGGGGCGCGAAGTATACGTCGCGCCGCGCAAGCGCCGTTGCACGGACGCTCAAGCCGCGGTCTTGATGCGCCCTTCGAGGTCGCGGAAAGTTGCGGCGATCTCGCCCACGGCCCACGCTAGATCTTCGCGTGCGATGACGAGCGGCGGCGCGATGCGAACCACGGTGCCGTGCGTGTCCTTGGAGAGCAGCCCGCGCTCGAGCAAACGGTCGACGACCGCGCGCGCGGTGACCTTCCTCGTGTCCACTTCGATGCCGATGAACATGCCGCGCCCGCGCACGTCGGTAATGAGCGGGCTGTCGATCTTGCGCAGCTCCGAAAGCAGCCATGTACCGAGGGAAGCGGACCGCGCGCACAGGTTCTCGCGCTCGAGCACGTCGAGCGCTGCGACGGCAACCGCCGACGCGAGCGGATTGCCGCCGAACGTGCTGCCGTGATCGCCGGGCGCGAACACCTGCATGACGTCGTCGGTGGCGGCAAACATCGATACCGGAAGCAATCCGCCGCCGAGCGCCTTGCCGAGAATCACGCCGTCCGGGCGCACCTTGTCGTGCTCGCAAGCGAGCACGTAGCCGGTACGGCCCAACCCTGTCTGAATTTCGTCGCAGATCAGGAGCACGCGATGTTGCTTGCAGATGCGCGCGCATTCCGCGAGATAGCCGTCGCGCGGCACGATGATGCCGCCCTCGCCTTGAACGGGCTCGACGAGAAACGCCGCGGTATGGGGTGTGATCGCCGCTTCGAGCGCAGACGCGTCGCCGTAGGGAATCGTGACGAATCCAGGCGGAAACGGCCCGAACCCGTCGCGGTATTGCGCTTCCGACGAAAAGCCCACGATGGTGATGGAGCGCCCGTGGAAGTTGCTGCGGCACACGATCACTTCCGCGCGGTCCGCGGGGACGCCCTTGACCTTGTACGCCCATTTGCGCACCGCCTTGAGCGACGTCTCGACGGCCTCGGCGCCGCCGCTCGAGGGAATCGCGCGCGGCAATCCCGTGAGGCGCGTCACGCGCTCGAGCAACACCGGCAAGCGGTCGTTGAAGAATGCGCGCGAGGTCACCGCGAGCTCGCGCGCCTGCGCGACCAGCGCGTTCAAGATCGCAGGGTGCGCGTGGCCGAAGCTCACGGCCGAGTACGCGCTCATGAGATCGAGATAGCGGCGGCCGTCGACATCGGTGATCCAGGCGCCTTCGCCGTGCGACAGCACGACGGGCAACGGATCGTAGTTGCGCGCCGCGAACGTGCGCTCCGCCGTCATCAGTGCGGACGAGGCGGTTGCCGAAGCAATGCGAGGCGCGTTCGCGGACATGGGAGCTGGGACCAGTGTAACCCCGCGCGAGTTCCGGTGAAAACCCGAAGGCGGACGAGCGGAGCCTATCGGCGCTGTGCGGCCACCCACGCCGACGCCGCGGCGGGGTCGCGAAAATCGTCGATCGCGCGAATGGGAACGCCGGGGCAGGCTTCCGCGAACATGCGGGCAAGCGCATTGCACGGCCCGATCTCGAGCACCGCGTCGGGCTGCATTTCGGCGATCGCGTCCATGCAAGATGCCCAGTCCAGCATCGTCGCGAGCTGCCTCGACAAGGCCGCGACGACGTCGTCGCGCATAGCAATGCGCGCAGCGTCGATCGCGGAGATCATCGGGATGCGAAGCGGCGCGTGCACCGCCTGCATGAGCACATCGGCAAACGGCGCGACCGCCGAGGCGAGTACCGGCGTGTGCGCGGGCGTGTTGACGGCCAGCACGTGCGCGCGCGTGGCGCCCGCGGCGTCGGCATCGGCAACGACCCGTTCCACGTTCGCCCGCGCGCCGCCGACGATGAAGTGGCGCGACGCGTTGCGGATGGCGATTGCAGCGCCGCGGCGAGCGCATGCCGCCTCCACGTCGCGCTGCGGCAGTCCGAGAATCGCGCCGAGAACGCAGGGAAACGGTGCGGCCGCGTCCATGAGGCGCGCACGCTTCGACGCCACCGCAATGGCGTCGACGTGCGCGAGCCCCCCGGCGATCGAGCATGCGGCAATCTCGCCGACCGAGTATCCGGCGACGAGCACCGGCGGCGGCAGACTTGCGGCAACCGCGGCGTAGGCGTCGAGCTGCCACGCCACGAGCGTCGGCTGCGCGATGCGATTGTCCGCGACCGCCGCCTCGTCGACCTGGCACTCGCCGATGGCGCGGCGCCACGCATCGCGAAACGGCGACGACGCGACGCGCTCGACGTGCTGCAGGCGCTGTCCACCCTGGCCGCTTGCGATCGCGACCCAGCGAACGCTCATGACGAAATGTCGTGGAGGAACAGTGTAGCGGCGAGCAGGTCGGCGCAGCCGCCCGGGCTCAAGCGCCGGGCGACGAAATCGCTATGCACGGCCTTCGCGTGTCCGCGCCAGTCGTGCGCAAGCACGCCGCCGCCATCGAGGAACTGCTGCGCGCGTCCCTTTGCGAAAGCAAGGCCGTCGCCGCCGCCGCGCCACAGCAGATTGGTATCGGCCACGTTGGCGACGAGCGCGAACAACGCCTGTACGGACGCGCGCTCGCGATCCCTGGTTTGCGCGAGGGCCGAACGGAACGCGGGCAACGACCATCGGCGCACCGAGCGATAGCCTCCGGCGGCCTCGTTGCGCGCGCCGCCCGCGCCGTAGCGCATCTCGACGGCGGCGCCGTGCGACGACGGCGTTCGCGTGGCAAGCACGTGCGGCGCGAAGTTCAAGCGCACGAAGGCGCACACCGCGCCAGACGAAAGCGTCCGATTGCACGCGGCCAGCGCGCCGGCGGCCGCGCAGAGTAGCCCGAGGTGAAAGATCGCGCCGCGATGCGTGTTGATGCCGCCGGTCGCGCGCAGCATCACCGTTTCCGCCGCCTGCCCGTGCGACCGCAGCGAACGCCACGGCGCATTCGCCGCGCCGAGCGCGGCCATCGTCGGGAAGTACGGGCGAAGCGCGGTAATCGAGCGATAGAAGGTTGCGAGCGTCATGTCGCCATGCGCGCCGCTGTCGCTCGGGCTCACGAGCCCGGGCTTCATGTCGAGCACCGCTTCGTCGAAGAGCGCTCGCACTGCGAGCCGTCCGAGGCGCGGCGCCACCGATGCGGTGGGCGCTGTCCCGCGCCGAAGCGGCCGCGAGCCGGTCATCGCAGCGGCGCAAGCACCCGATACAGCGACAGCAAGGCCACGTCGCGCTCGCCCTTCGCGAGCACGAGACTCGACGTCCCCGCGCAGGCCTCGGCGAGCTCGCGCCACGCGACCGCGCGACCGCCCGTGAACCGGATCTCGCCGTCGAGGCGCGCGCGAAAGTCGCGCGTTCCGTCGCTGAATGCGGCGAGGCACGCGGACAGCCCGGCGCTCGACGCGACGTCGCACACGACGTCGACGTCCGAGCCCTCGTGCCGGTAGCGAAGCCCGCTCATCGATTCCCATGCGGTCGACCCGTACACGCCCACCTGCAGCGCATGGCCCGCGACCGCGGCCGCGAACCGCCGCAGCGCGCGGGCGTCCTGCATCGGGAGCACGTGGGCCGTTTCGTCGACGGTCAGCGGGTTGCGCGTGCGGAAAACATCGGCGTGTTCGACGGTGCACGCGACGCGACGCGTGGCGAACTCCACGGGGAGCGCGAGCCCGAGAGCGAGTTGGCCGCCCTGTTCGGGCTGGCGCGCGACGACGAAGGGATGGCCGCGCGCCAGCCAATCGCGCGCGAACGCGAGCGCCGCCTCATCCGCCGCTGCGAACGCGGGACGCGCATCTAAGCGCAAGTACGCCCAGTCGTGCCGCTTCATAGTGCGCGCGCGACTGCGGACGCCGTCGGCTCGCCCAGAACGCGCCCCCCGCGCTCGTGGCCCGCGGCGAGCCTCCCGTCCGCGCGCGAAGACTCGCGCATGACCTCGGCGAGCGCGTCGGACATCAGTGCGGCGGTGGGTTCCGCCCAGATTGCCGACAGCGCCCCCATCTTCACGTAGTTGTCGGCGCCGGGGGCGAACACCGGCGACTCGCGCGCGAGCTGTTGAAGCTGGTCGTGCGGCAATCGCGTCACGCGCGCCATCGCGTGCAAGTCCATGACGCGGATTTGCGCGTTGCCGAGCGCGTAGGCGCGATTGGCCATGAGCCCGAGGCTCAAGTAGCCTCCGCTCACCGCCTCGCCGTACACGATCGACACGGAAGGAAAGCCGCTGCGGCGCGCGACGTCGACCGTGCACGCAAGATGCGCGAGATAGGCATTGAGCCCGATGAGCTCCTCGTGGCGGCGCAACGCCTGGCCGCTCGTGTCCACCAGGAACACGAAGGGCCGCGGCGCGCCGTCCAGCACATGCAGGATGTGCCCGGCCATCGCCAGCGCGAGCTTCGCGTCCACGGCGGCGGCGTCGGCCGTGCCGAGGATTTCGACACTAGGGGCGACTTCGGTGCGCGCGCTGCCATGCACCAGGCTGCCGTCGACGGTGACGTCGTGCCCGAGCGGGAACAACGCGTCGAGGAGGAGCGAGAGGTCCATTACGACGCAGCCTGGATGGCGAGGTTCATTGTCTCCTCGGCCGTCAGCATCGAGATGGCGTCGGCATCGCGCACGCCAAGAGCGCGCCACGCCTCGAGCCCGTCGCGCATGCCGGCGAATCGCCGCGCCCGCTCCGCAAGCTCGCGGTGCTGCTCGGCAAGCGATGCACGCGTCGGGGCGCCCGCGACACCGCGCTCGATGGCATCGGCGGCTGCGTTGCGAAACGCGTCGACGTCGTCGTCGACGAGCGTGTCGCAATCGCCCATCAGCAGTCGGTGCTTGCCGCCGGTCACGCGCCAGACGAGCGCGCGGTCCCTGGCGTCGAATTCCTCCACGCCGGCTACGGTCTCGATGACATCGGGACCGGACAACGCGAGGCGGCCTTCCTCGGACATGATCACACGCGAGCACAGACTGGCGACGATGCCCATGCCGCCGAAAGCGCCGCAGATCCCGCCGATGAGGGCAAGCACCGGCACGCCCGCCGCGCGGGCGTCGAGCACGCCGCGCATGATCTCCGAGATCGCGATGAGGCCGGCGTTCGCCTCGTGCAGGCGCACGCCGCCGGAGTCGATCATGAACACGACCGCCGCGGGCTTCGATTGCCTCGCGCGAGCGAGCACACCGGCGATCTTCGCACCGTGAAGCTCGCCTACCGCGCCGCCCATGAATTGTCCTTCCTGCGCAACGAACAGCACCGAGTGTCCCCGCAGACGCGCGGAACCGACCACGACGCCGTCGTCGAGCGCGCCCGGCAATCCGAGCCGCGCGAGATGCGGGCTCGGAGCGGTTTCCTCGGGCGGCAGGAATTCGCGCATCGTCCCTGGATCGAACAAGCGGGCGACACGCTCGCGGGCGGGCGATTCGAAGTAGCTGCGCCGGCTCATGATTCGTTGTACGCAGCAAGCGCTTGCGACAGACGCAACGTCACGACCGCCGGGGTTGCGCCCATGTCGTTGATCACGAAGCTCAGCTTGCCCACGTCATTGCTCGCGCTGAAGCTCTCGAGCACAGCGTGCCAGATTTCGCGAAAGCCGCGTGCGGACGTGTGTACGAGCATGCGGCAATCATCGCTGCCCGGCGCGGGCACGATCAGCACCTCGAGGTTGCCGGAGCCGACGACGCCGCGCAGCGTGGGCGCACGGGCGGCTGCGGAAGGTTGGCTTGCGAACGAGAACTCGAGCGTTTCCATGGGGCATTCACCAATTGCGGAATCGCGCCGGCGGCTGGTACAGGCCGCCCGACCAGCGCACGAGCTCCTTGATCGAGCGCGCGGCAAGGAGGTCGCGCGATGCGGTGCGAGGATCGATGTCCAGATCCTGCGCACGGCGAATCACGCGGCGGTCGCGCAGGTTCTCGACGGCGCGCTTGTCGCGCCTGCGCCCAACGGGCGTGAAGCCTGCCACGCCGCGAATGGCCTGCTCGCGCTCGAAAGCGTTGCGGCAGAGCAGCAGGTTCGCGATGCCTTCCTCGGTGACGATGTGGGTGACGTCGTCGCCGTAGATCATCACCGGCGGCAGCGCCATGCCCATGTCGTCCATCAGCGCCCACGCGTCGAGCTTCTCGACGAACGCGGGCTGCATGTGCTCGCGGAAAGTCTCGACCGTCTGCACGACGAGCTTCTGACCGCGCAGCGCCGGCGCGTCGCCGCTCTTCTCGCGCCCCGCCTTGAGCCATGCGGGACTTTCGTGCCGGCGCCCGCGGGCGTCGCTCCCCATGTTCGGCGCTCCGCCGAAGCCGGCGATGCGCCCGAGCGTGGCCGTCGAGCTGTTGCCCGCGAGGTCGATCTGCAGCGTCGACCCGATGAACATGTCGCACGCGTACAGGCCCGCGGTCTGGCACATCGCGCGGTTGGATCGCATGCTCCCATCGCGGCCGGTGAAGAACACGTCGGGACGCGCGGCCACGTACGACTCCATGCCGACTTCGGAGCCGAAGCTGTGCACCGACTCGACGAAGCCCGACTCGATCGCGGGGATCAGCGTCGGGTGCGGATTGAGCGCCCAGTGCTGGCAGATTTTTCCCTTCAGGCCGAGATCCGCCGCGTACGTCGGCAGCAGCAGCTCGATCGCCGCCGTGTCGAAGCCGATGCCGTGGTTGAGGCGCGTGACGCCATATTCGGCATAGATGCCCTTGATGGCCATCATCGCCATCAGCACCTGGATCTCGGTGATCTGCGCCGGGTCGCGCGTGAACAGCGGCTCGATGTGGTTGGGCCGCGGCGCGCACACGATGAAGTCCACCCAATCGCCGGGGATGTCGACGCGCGGGACCGCATCGAGGCATTCGTTCACTTGCGCGATGACGAGCCCGTTGCGGAAGGCGGTCGCTTCCACGATCGCGGGCGTGTCTTCGGTATTCGGGCCTGTGTACAGGTTGCCCGCCGCGTCGCAGGACTGCGCGGCGATCAGGCACACGTTCGGCGTGAGGTCGATGAAGTAGCGGCCGAAGAGCTCGAGGTAGGTATGGATCGCGCCGATCTCGATCTTGCGCGATTGGACGAGGCGCGCGAGGCGTGTCGCCTGCGGCCCCGAGAACGAGAAATCCACGCGGCGCGCGATGCCGCGCTCGAAGAGATCCATGTGGCTCGGCAGCGCGAGCACCGACTGCACGAGATGAAGGTCGTGCACCTTCGTCGCGTCGCACGAGGCGAGCGACTCGGCCAGGAAATCCGCCTGCTTCTGGTTGTTGCCTTCGAGGCAGACGCGTTCGCCGGGCGCGATCGCCGCTTCGAGGAGCGCCACTGTGTCTTGCGTGGCGACGCGCTTGCCGTCGATGCGGGAGCCGAGCGCGGCCACCACGCGCGCGAGGCGCTGCACACGCCTGTTGTCTCGCACGTGGGGCGCTCCATCCTTCATCTCAGGCGCCTTTGTAGATGTGATTCGGCAGCCAGAGCGCAATGTCGGGGAAGAAGCACAGGAGCAGGATGCCGAGCACCATGATGGCGATGAAAGGCATCGTTCCCCAGACGATGTTGCGCAGCTTCAAGTCCGGCGCGATACCCTGGATGACGAACAGGTTGAGTCCGACAGGCGGATGGATGAGCCCCATCTCCATCAGGATCGTCATCACGATGCCGTACCACACGAGATCGATCTGCAGCGCCTTGAGGGACGGCAGGAGGATCGGCGTGACCATGAGGATGATGGCGACCGGTGGCAGGAAGAAACCCAGCACCACCATGAACACGCTGCTCCACAGGACGAATTCCCACTTCCCGAAGCCCATCGACACGAGCCATTGTGCCCCGGCCTGCGTGATGCCGAGGTAGCTCATGACGTAGGTGAAGAGGAACGAAGTGGCGATGATCATCATGATCATCGTGCTCTCGCGAACGGTTCCGGAGAGGATCGCGCCGAGATCTTCCTTGCGATAGCACTTGTAGAGGACCACGACCATCACGATGGCCCCGAGCGCCCCGATCCCGGCGACCTCGGAGGGCGTCGCCCACCCGTCGTACATAGCGACCATGATGACGACGATGAGGACGATGAAGGGCAGGAAACGAGGCAACGACTCGAACCGGTCGCGCCAGGTGACGTGCTCCTCCTCGAGGATCGCAGCCTGCGTGCCGCGCTCCTTCGCGAGCTTCAGCGCGGCCTTGTACTCGAGGCGGTACTTGAACACCACCCAGACCGCGAACAACGACGTAAGCATAAGCCCCGGTCCGAACCCCGCCATGAACAGCCGCCCGATCGACGTTTCGGAAGCAAGGCCGTACAGGATCAGCGTGAGCGACGGCGGGATCAGGATGCCGAGCGTGCCGCCGGCCGCGATGAGCCCCGCCGCCAGGCCTTCGGAATAACCGCGCTTGATGAGCTGCGGAATGCCGGAGGAGCCAATCGCGGAGCACGTCGCCGGCGAGCTGCCGCACATCGCCGCGAACACGGAGCAGGCGAACACGTTCGCGAGTCCGAGCCCGCCCGGCACCTTGTGCAGCCACGCGTTGAGCGATCCGTAGACGTCCGAGCCAGCGCGCGTCTTGCCGATCGCCGCCCCCATCAGGACGAAGAGCGGAATGGTGAGCAGCGTGAAGTTGTCGAGCTCGGCATACATGGTCTCCGCCACCGACCACAGGTTCGCGGTTGGCATGAACACGGCCATGAAGCCGAGCGCCGATAACCCGAGCGCGAACGCGATCGGCATTCCCGAGAACAGGAGGAACAATGTGACGGCTCCGTACAGCAGTCCGATCTGGCCGGTCGTCATCACTCAGTCCACTTGGCGTTTGCCGCCTCGGCCGCGAGACGGGCGCGTGCCGCGTTCGCGCGGCGGTTCTCCACGATCTGCACGAGTTGCTGAAGCGCGAGCGTGGTCATGCCGATCGCCATGAACAGATAGGGAATCCAGAGCTTCGGCGCCCACGAGCTGTTGCTCACCCGGCCGTCGTGCGCCGCCTCGAGATAGAAGTACCATGCGTTGCCGGCGACGAACATGCAGAAGACGAACGACAGCACGTCCCCAATGAAAAAGCGCCACCGGTTCACGCGCGCGGAAAGAACGTGCTCGAGCACCTCGATCGTCACATGGCCGCGCTTCAATTGGGTGTATGCCGCGCTCATGAACGTGGCGATGATGAGCAGGATCACGCACATCTCGATTTCCCAGTCCGTCGCCCACTTGAAGATGTAGCGGACCAGGACCTCGAACACGATGATGACGCTGCACACCACGATCACGATCCCGGACAGGTAGCCCGTGAGGGTGTTGAACCACGCAAGGCCGCGCACGAAGCGCGACCACAAGCCGGTGGCGGCGGGGGCCGGCATCCCCGCTGCGTGTCCCGGGATGCCGGTCGCCATGGCTACTTGACCGAAAGCGCCATGTCGAGGAGCCTCTTGCCGTCCTTGACGTTGGTCTCGAAGTCCTTGTACGCCGTGTCACGGGCGATGGCCTGCCACTTGAGGAACGCGGCCTCGTCCATGTCGACGACCTTGGCGCCTGCCTTCTGGAACACGGCGGCCAGCTCCTTGTCGTCCGCCATCGCGGCCTCCTTCGCGAACGGCTCGAGCGAAGCGCCCACTTCCATCATGATCTTCTGCTGGTCCGGCGTGAGCTTGCTCCATGTGTCCTTGGAGATCACGAGCGGCTCGAACATGAACCAGATCGCCTTGTTGCGCGCGGTCGTCACCGCCTTCGAGTTCTCGGACAGCTTGAAGCTGATGAGCGACGTCGACGACGTCAGTGCGCCGTCCAGCACGCCGCTCGACATGGCGTTGTAGATCTCGTTGCTCGGCACGTTGGTCACGGCGCCACCCGCGCCCTTGATCATGAGGTCCATTTCCTTGCTGCCGCCGCGGACCTTCTTGCCCTTCGCGTCGTCCGGCGAGACGATGGGATCGGTCTTGCTCGCGATCCCGCCCGCCTGCCACACCCACGTCAGGATGACGATCCCCTTGTCGTCGAGGATCTTCGCCCACTCCTTGCCGATGGGCGCGGTCTTCCAGCGCAGCCCCTGGTCGTAGCTCGTCACCAGCGCGGGCATGAGGCCGAGATTCGCTTCCGGCACCTCGCCGCCGCCGTAGGCGATCGGCAGCACGGACATGTCGAGCGTGCCTTTGCGGAGCGCGCCGAACTGGCTGAACGTCTTCACGAGCGAGCCGTTCGGGTAGACCTCGACTTTGAGTTGCCCGTTCGTGCGCTTCTCGACTTCGGCGGCGAATTTCTTCGCGAGCCGGTCGCGGAAGTCACCGTCTTCCCCGGTCGACGCCGGGAATTGATGCGAGATCTTGAGCACCTTGGGCGCCTGGGCCGTAACCAAGCCCGGCAATCCCATACCTGCCAGCGCCATTCCCGCTGCAGTACCCAGTACGACGCGACGACGACTGCTCTTCATCTTTCCTCCTAACGGTTTGAAGGGTCGCCTTGCGCGGTTTGACCGTCTTTCAAGGGTGAACCCGTGATGTATATTCACACACGACTCTTGCATATTCAACACTGACCATTTGCATACAAGAACGTAGACATGACGGCGGCAAATCCGTTTCGCGACCGTCTCGCGCGGACGGTGAAAGCGTCGCCGTGAAGCAGGTGGGATTGGAAAAGCTGCCACATTCGAAGAGTGTCGCGATATTGCGTCGCCGCCCTGCGCCAGCTGCATGCCCCAACCCGATCTGTTCCGTGCTCTCGTCTCATCAGGCGTTCCGCGCGCACCGCTTTGCAGACCGAGCCATCGAAGCCAGGCGTCCCCGGCTTCGATGTGCTTCGACACTGCGTCCGATACCTTCGATCTACTGTTCGGCGTCCTCGAGGTGCTTCGATGTGGCTTCGACGCCCGTTACCGGCTCGCTTCCCGGAACGAACTCTCCCTGCCTGGGAAGCAGCCCCGTCGACAGCATGTCGTTGAGAAGCGTGTTGATCGTGCGGTTGGCATCCTCGGCGAGCCAATAGCGCTTCTGGACCAGTTCGTTCGCGATCTGCATCGCGTTGAAGTAGTAACCCCAGATGTTCGGATAGCGCTCCTCGATGGAGGGGCGCGGATCGCCGTTGGCAACGCGCTCCGCCTTGGTCTTCGCGAAGGGCAGGTACCCGCCGGCCAGATTCTGTTCCTGGCCCTTGAAGATTCCCGTCGCGATTGGATTCCAGCCGGTATACGTTCCGAGCGGCATCCGCTGCAGCACCGAACGCAAGCCTGCGATCTCGTTGCCGTCCGCGTCGACCTTGACCGCGTATGTCGGGATGACCTGTTTGACCACCGGCGGCACCACGGTGATGACGCCGGAACCGTCGAGGTAGTTGAACTGCGGACCGTAGTCGTAGTCCAGCAGTGAATTCATCACGCCATTGGTCGTTGGCAGGCCGGGGATCTTCGGATATCCGAGCGACGTGTCGTTCGCGGCTACGAGCGTCCCGTCCGCGAGCGTGGGGAATACGCTGGGCGGCGGCGGCACGCCTTTGGTCACCCATTCGGTGAGCGCCACGTAGATGCCGCGGAAGAACTCCGTGTTGGGATTCGGATTGCTGAGCAGCACCGCGTTGTTGCGGACCGGCTGCGCAAGCTTGAACCCACCGTCGCCGCCGCCGTGCGTCGTTCCCGCGAAGTAGTACCGGCGCACGTTTGGAGGCACCGGGATGTCGACCGTGGCATCGGTACCGCTGATGCCCGTCGACGCGCGGCTGTACCAGACTTCCGGCCCGCCGTACGTTTCGGTGACCAGCGGGCAGGTGTTGGTTTGCGTGCAGCGATGGAGAATTCCCCAGGCCGGGCGTCCGCGCGCCGTGTCGGGCCAGTCGACCCACCACGTCGGCTGCTCGCCGCCTTGCTCGTAGAGGTCGGCGATGTTGCCGGGTTGCGCGAAGCGGATGTTGAATCCGCCCGCCTGTCCCGCACGCTCGGGCCACATGCCGTCCCAGATGATCTTGCCGTTCTCGTCTTCGTTGAAGCCGAGGTTGATGTAGTTCTTCTGGAACCGTCCCGACTGCGAGTGCCCGGAGCCGATCACGTGCCTGATCGCGCCCGCCAGGGGATTGGCCGTGCCTGCGTCATCCTTCGCCTGGTAGCGGAAGAATGAAATCACGTCGCGCATCGCGGCCATGCCGACGCCGAGGACGAACGGATCCTTCGCGGTATAGACGAGCTGATAGAGCAGGCCGGGATCGAACCCATTCTTGAGGCACACGCGGTTGCTGTCCGGCGTTCCCGGAAACGGCACCGTGCGGCAATCCGCCCATGCCCAGTCCGTGCTGGGGATGGTGACCACGCCGCTGCGCTTTCCGTCCTGCGTCTCGGCCGTCGCGGAAATCAGCGTCGCCTGCGTGGTATCGAGAGTTGCCGCGGTGCGGCCGAGCCCCGAAATCGCGAGCGTCGTAGCCTTCACCGGCGGCGTGCCTGACGGTGCGGGAATGGCGACGCAGTCACGGCAACCATTGGCGAACCGCTGCCACGTCTGGCTCGTCACCGGCGCACCGCCCGGCATCTTCGCCACCGGGACGTCGATGCCTTCCTGGGTGGCCGTATTGACCGACGAGATAGGCTGGTCGCCCTGCCATCCGCTCCAGACCATCGTGTGACCGAGCTTGTAGATGAAGCCGTCACCGGGATCGCCGCCGAAGAGGAATGCGTTCGGCAGCGAATGATTCCCGCGATTGGGTACGTTGTAGAGCATCACCGGCTGGCCCTTGGACATGTCCACGGGCTTGACGATCGTGAACGTAGTCTTGTACTCGACCTTGCCGTTCGCGTTTCGCGGTGCGAGCCCAATGTCCGTAATGACCGCGCTTCGGCGATCGGCCGGATCGATTTCTCCAACTGCTATTCCCTTGATCTCCTCGTACGCGCCCACCGTGCCGAACTGTTGGCCGTTGAACATCGGCGATGTGGTCTTGGTGATGGTGATCTTGGTAACCCGCGCCTGCGCGCCGCCGGCGATGATGCAGAGCGCGCCAGTGACGGCGACAAAGGCAACGCTTTTGCGTAGGTACTCGAACGTCATGCCTGCTCCTCCCTGGTCACGAGGCCGCTTTGGGCGGTCGATTCCTGCAACGATTTTTGTGCGGCGACCATCTCAATTCCTCTTCGCGATCATCGAATACGCGGTCCGAAGGCTCTGATCGCTGGCCTCCAAGATCACCGTACCGTGCGCCGAACCGCGGTCTCGGCGGACGGCGCATCCGAGGTCCCCGCGGGCTTGGGCATTGCCAACGGATTCGAACCGTTCTGCAGCTCGGCCAGCGATGCGATCAGGTCGGCGAAGCGCTGCCCCTGGACGACGACGTGGTCACGCAGGCGCTGCGCCGTGAGCTCGGCGTCGCCCGCGAGGATCGCCTGCACCACGCCTTCGTGCTCGCGCAGGGAAGTCGGCATGCGATCGCGTACCCGAAGCTGCAGGCGCCGGTAAGGCCGCAGGCGCCGGTGAAGCGCAGAAGCCTGCTGTTCGAGGAACCCGTTGTGGCTGCCCTCGTAGATCAGGTGATGGAAACGCTCGTTCTCGTAGTAATACGCGTCCGGATCGTTCGCTAGCCTCGCCGCTTCGCACGCGCGATGCGCCGCGAGAAGCCGCTCGTGCTCCGCCGGCAACATGCGGCGCGCGGCGAGGCGCCCGCACATCGCCTCGAGCTCGCCCATCACCTCGAACATCTCGACCATGCGGTGCGGCGATACCTCTGCGACGACCGTGCCGCGCCGCGGCTGCATCTCGACGATGCCTGCCGACGCGAGCTGGAACAGCGCCTCGCGCAACGGCGTGCGCGAGACGTCGAAACGCTGCGCAAGCTCGACTTCATCCAGGCGCATGCCCGGCGGGAACTTGCCGGTCGCGATGCCTTCTTCGATCAGCTCGCGCACGTGCTCGGAGCGCGTGGTCGCCTTGCGCTCCGGTACACTGGTCTTCGCTGTCGGCGTGTGCTGCATGGTCGCGTGGCTATTCGGGCACGAATGCGGACACTCGCCCGCGATAGTCGCAGCCGTTGGTGATCGCGTGGCCCTGGAAGCGCCCGGTCAGGAAGCCGTCGCGCTTGTGAAGCTCGAACAGCGCCATGTCGCCCGCTTCGCCGTCGCTGCAGGCATACGACGTCTGCGCGGCGCCCAGCCGCCCGGCCTGGATGTACGTCCCGGCGAGCCGGCAAGTGCGATCGCCGGCCGTCCAGTCGACCGTGATCGCGTTGCCCGCATGCGCGACGGTCGCCGTCTCGAGCGTCGTGCGCTCGACGTTCATCGAGGCATCCGGACAATGCGTCGTCGCACGTTGCGTGGCGATTGCGAACGCACCGCTCAGGTTCTCGAGGCGCAGCGTCTGCCGCGTCACGCTCTTCGTCACGTCGATTCCATCGACCGAATAGCTCACGATCGCCGTCTCGGAGTTGGTTGGCGCGAACGTCATGACGCCTACGCCGCGCACGGTGACCTTGGCGGGGTCGTAAGCCCCCGCGCCGAAGTACGTTCCGGTCGTCTCGTTCAGCGTTCCGCTCCAGACTGTTCCGGCGGCGGACAACGTCGCGGTGTAGAACAACGGCCGCTCCTTCGCGTCGTAAACGTAGAGCGTCGCGAAGGTCGCGTCGCCGCCTCGCACGAGCTGCATGCCCCATCCGGACTCCGCCGGGTTCCACCACAGGTCGGAGAAGTCGCTTACGATCGCGGCTGCGAACCCCGCGCGCAGGCAAAGCGCCGCAACCAGCACGAGGCGCCAACCCTTCGCCGCCGCGGGACCGGACCTTCCCGGCCCCGCGGCATCGCGCGCCCCCCGCGACATGGCTGCCCTTGGTTTTACTCGGCAGCCGCCTCCTCCGGTACCGCGATTGCGTTCAACTCCGTCTGCTCGCCCGCCCGCTTCGGCAGCAGGTTGGACGCCAGCATGTTGTTGAGAAGCTGGTTGACCATCACGGCCGCGTCATCCGGCAGCAGGAAACGCTCCTGCACCATGATGTTCGTTTCGTTGACCGCGAACAGGTAATACAGCCACAGGCTCGAGTACCGTTCCTCGATCGACAGGCGCGGGTCGCCGCTTGCCGTGCGCTCCGCCTTCGTCTTCGCGAACGGGATGTACCCGCCGGCAAGCGACGCCTCGCGGCCCTTCAGTGGTCCGCTGCCGATCGGGTTCCAGCCGGTATACGTTCCGAGCGGCAGGCGCATGAGCAACGACTTGATGCCCGCGATCTCGTTGCCGTCCGCGTCGACCTTCGGCGCCAGCGTCGGGATCACCTGCTTGACCGGCGGCGGGACGTTGGTGATGACGCCCGAGTCGCTGTTGTAGTTGAACGCCGGGCCGAAATCGTAGTCGAGCACGGAATTCATCACCCCGTCAGGCTTCGGCGCATTGGGAATGTTCGGCCATCCCATCGCCGCCGACGTCGCTTCCACGAGGGTCCCGTCGCTCACGCTTGGATAGCGCGAAGGCGGCGGGGGCGTGCCCTTCTTTACCCAGTCGACCATCGCGACGTACAGCGCGCGGTTGATCTCGCGCTGCGGGTTCGGATTGGCCGCGAATACGTTGGGATCCGTCGACGCCGTGCCGAGGTTGAAGCCGCCCGCACCGCCACCGTGGGTCGTTCCCGCGTGATAGTACCGGCGCACGTTGGCAGGCAGCGGCAGGTCTTCCGTGCCCTTGGTGCCGGCAATGCCGACCGAACCGCGGCTATACCAGAGCTCCGGACCGCCGTAGGTTTCCATGATGAGCGGACATGTGCTCGACACGCGGCAAAGGGTCAGCAGCCCCCGCTTGCCGTGGCCGCGCACCGTGTCGTCGTAATCTTCCCACCACAAGGGACCGTCGGCGCCCGGGAAGTAGAGCTCCGCGATGTCGCCCTGCTGACTGAAGCGGACGTTGAAGCTGCCCATCATGCCGGCGATGTTCGGATTCATGCCGTCCCAGACGATCCTGCCGGCCTCGTCCTCGTTGAAGCCGTTGTTCAGCATGTGCTTCTGGAAGCGTCCCGACTGCGAGCTGCCGAAGCCGATTACCGTCTTCGAGCCGCTCAGGATCGGGTTGGCCGTGCCCGAGTCGTCCTTGTCCCTGTAGCGGAAGAACGAGATCACGTCGCGCATGGCGGCGTTGCCGACGCCGTTGATGAACGGATCCTTCGCGGGACGGACGAGCTCGTAGAGCAGCACGGGGTCGAAGCCGCCCTTGACGCACAGGCGCGTCGGGTCGGGCGTGCCGGGGAACGGCACGGTGCGGCAGTCGGCATAGGCGAAGTCGGTGCTCGCAATGGTGGCCACGCCGGTCTTCACGCCGCTCTGCGATTCCTTCGTCGCAGTGGTGAGCTTCGAGTCCGCGGTGTTCGTGCTCGCGAGGTCGCGACCGGGGCCGGTGAGCGATTGCGTCGTCTGCCGCGCGCCGCTCGCTTGCACGGCAACGGCGACGAAGCGGTCGACCACCATGCCGGTCACGCCCGTGGCGATCGGCACGTCGATGCCCAGCTGGCTCGACGACACGGATGCGATGGGCTGGTCGCCCTGCCAGGCGCTGTTGAGCACCACGTCGCCGCGCCGCCAGAGGAAGCTCGTGTCGCCTGCCGTATACGGGATCGCGATGTTGCCGCGATTGGGTACGTTGTAGACCATGACGCCCGACGCCTTCGTCATGTCGACGGGCTTGTGGATCGCGAACTGCGCCTTGTACTCGACCTTGCCGCCCGCGTTCTTCGGGGCGAGCGTGATGTCGTTGATGATCGCGTTGAAGCGACTGGTCGGGTCGAGCTCGCCGTACGCCGTCCCGCGCAGCAGTTCATAGGCACCGACGGACCCGAACTGCTCGCCGCTTGCGACCGGCGTCGTCGAGTCGATGGTGATCTTGACCACACGTGCGTTCACCGCCGACGCCGCCATGCAAAGCGACGAAGCGACGGCGAAGCAAGTAACACGCTTGCGCAGTGTCAGCGCATCCATGGGATTCCTCCTCCTTACAAAGTTGCTTCCGATCGGACGTCACGCATCGCGTAAGCACTGCTTGCTCGATGAATGGCCCTTGCCCTCGAACTACCAGCCGCTTGTGTTCCACAATCGCGGCTTGTTGTATGCAAAGTAAGCGTCTCGATATACAAAGTCAAGAAAACTGTATTTTGCGGCGCAACGCGAAAAGCACATCAATGGGCCGGCAGCCATTCGCTGACGCGATGCACAAACCTTCTATCGGACGACAGCGCGGCGAGCGTCTTCCGACACGGGCAAGGACGCGACTTCCGCGAGCGTGACGGGCTTTAGCGGGAACCGTGCGTGCAATGCGCCCACTTCCGCGGGCGTGCGCGCCGTCTCGCGCGCGATGATTTCGGTCACGGTCAACCCGCAATACCGACCTTGGCACGGACCCATGCCGCATCGCGTGTAGCTCTTGGCCTGGTTGGGCCCCGCGCATCCTTCACGCGCTGCGCGCGCGATCGTGGCCGCGCGTACTTCTTCGCAACGGCAAGCGACGGTGTCGCCCTGTGGAATGCGAAACCCGTCGTCTGGGCGGTACAGCGCATCGAGGAAACGCCGCCCTCGCAACGCCTGCGAAAGCGCGCGCAAAAGCGGGCGCGCGACGCGATCGCGCTCGTCCCCCGGCAGCCGTCCGTGCGCGTTGGCGAGCGCGAGCGCCGCGAGACGGCCGCGGATGGCCGCTGCTTGCGCGCCCGCAATGCCCGCACCGTCGCCCGCGATGTAGACGCCGGCCACGCTCGTGCCGCCCCACTCGTCGACAACCGGGCGAAAGCACGCACTCGCGTCGTCCCATGCAATCGCGCAACCGAGCGCCGACGCGAGATTGATGTCGGGCACGACACCGTGGTGCAGGAACACGTGGGCAACATCCATCGACCCTGCCTTACCCGCGGCGCGATAACGGATCGCGCGCGCGGCATCCTCGCCGACGATCTCGAGCGCATCGACGTACTCGACGATTTTCACGTTGCGGCGCACGTCGCGCACGAGCGAGAGGCCTTTGGCGAAGTACGACGAGGCCGCAAACGAGGGCGCGTGGCGCAGCGACTGCGCTAGGCGTCCGCGGGGCGTGGTATCGAGCAGCGCACGCGGCGGCGCTCCCGCGCGCAGGTATTGCCACGCGACGAGCCAAAGGAGAGGACCGTTGCCGGCGAGCACGACGCCGTCCTGCGCCACCATCGCGGAAGTCTTGAGGAGCGCCTGTGCAGCGCCCGCCATCATGACGCCTGGGAGTGTCCACCCGGGGATGGGAAACGGCCGCTCGAGCGCGCCGGTTGCGATCACGATGGCGCGGGCATGCGCAATCGCCGCGCTACGCGACTTGGAGAGCGCGATCTCGAAGCCGCCTCCGTGGCGGGACAGCGACCATACGGTCGTCAGCGGCAGGTACTGCGAACCGCTGCGCTGGAACGCGGCGACGAGCGCTGCGCCGTTACGGTAGTCGTCGCCCAGGATGTCGCTGTGCGCGAGCGGGCCGTCTGCGGTGGCGCGGTAGATCTGCCCGCCGGGCGAAGGCTGCTCGTCCACGAGCGCGACCGACAAGCCGTGCTGCGCGCACGTCGTCGCGGCGGCAAGTCCCGCGGGGCCGGCGCCAATCACCAGGACGTCGAAGATCATGCGGTCTCGACCCTCATGCCGTCAGCGACGCGGGCAAGGCACGCCTGGACGTTGCGCTGGCCATCGATCGTCACGACGCAATCGAAGCACGAGCCCATCATGCAGAACGGGCCGCGCGGCGCGCCCGACACTGCGGTCGCGCGAAACGCGCGCAGGCCGGCGCCGAGCAATGCCGCCGCGACCGTATCGCCGGCGCGCGCGGCGACCGGCGCGCCATCGACGACGATCGTCACGACCTGTCGATCGTCAGGCAGCCGCGCGAACACGGAAACGATCTTCGGCGAACGCCGCGCATTCCGGCGGGAGCGCGCCGCCCCGGATGGCGGGCGCGAGCACCAGGGCATGCACGGCCGCGAGCGTGACGCCGCTGTGACAGGTCACGATCCATGCGCCGGGCGACTCGCGCGACTGCGCGTAGACCGGGAATCCGTCGGGCGACATCACGCGCAGCGCCGACCACGCGCGCACGACGCGTACTTGGCGAAGCGCCGGAAAGACCTGCGCCGCACGCGCCGCCATCACCGACATCACGCCCGTGTCGAGCGACGTATCGAATCCCGCGTCCTGCTGAGCGTCACCGATCAGCACAGTGCCCTCGTCCGTCTGGCGGATCGTCTCGACGGCGGCGTCGAGAAAGCGAGGCACGCGCTCGGTGACGAGGATGTGTCCCTTGTTCGGCGAGACCGGCGCCGCGAGCCCTGCCATGGGTGCAAGGCGCGCGTTGCCGAGACCGGCCGCCAGCACGACGCGATCGCAGGCAACGGCGCCGTGCGGCGTGTGCAGCACGAAGCGGCCGCCGGCCCGCTCGATGCGATCGACAGGATGGTCCGGCAGCAACGCGCCGCCCGATCCGGCGACGCCGGCGCGCATTGCACGCAAGAGGCGCAGGGGATCGCACTCGCCGTCGAGCGCGCACCATGTCCCGCCCGCGATGTCGCCGACGGTGCCGATCTTCGCCTCCACCCCGGCGCGATCGAGGACCTCGACGGCGTAGCGCGGAAAGCCGGGTTGCGCGAGCAGTTCGGTGATTCGGGTTGCGCGCGCGTGAAGCTCGTCCTGCGTAACGCACACGTGCAGGCCGCCGTGCTGGCGCAACGCGACTGCGATGCCCGACGTCTGCGCCAGATCGGCCGCGAACGCGGGCCAGGCCGCGGCCGAGCGCTGCGTCCACGCGCCGTACGACGGCATGCCCAGCCCCTTGCCCTGGACCCAGACGAGCCCGAAGTTGCCGCGCGCGGCGCGGTACGCGATGTCGCCTTCGTCGAGAATCACAAGACGCTTGCCGAGATCGCGCATCCCGTAGCCCAAGGCCGCGCCGACGAGGCCCCCGCCGACTATCGCGACATGAAACGCGCGATCAGCCAATCTCTAACCCCGCAAAGCGCAGGATCGCGGGGATTTGCGACTCGAAATCGGTGAACGTGTGATCGCCCCCGCCGCGGACGTATTGACAGGCGCCGCCATAGAACGCGACGGCTTCGCGATAATCGAGCACTTCGTCGCCGGTCTCGACGAGCAGGAAGTAACGTTCGGGACGCGTGATGCGCGCGACGGCGAGCGCGCGGAGCTCGTCCATGTGCTCTCTCGTCACCTCGAAGACTTCGCCGGTGTAAAGGTTGGTCTGCACGCCGAGCGACGTCGCGAGCGCCTCGTAGGGCCGCACCGCCGGATTGATCATTGCCGCGCGCGCGCCGAAGCGCTCGGCGAGACACGTCGCGTAGAAGCCCCCGAGCGAGCTGCCGACGAAGGCGACACCGTCACGCGCGTACCGTTCCACCCACTCGACAACGTTCTGCATCGCGACGGCAGGACGGTGATGCAACTGCGGAACGTGCAGCGTCCGGCGCGACGGCAGCGCGTCGACGTACGCGCGAAGGCGTTTCGCCTTGATGCTCGCGGGCGAGCTCCGGAAGCCGTGCAGATAGACGAGGGCCGTCACGAGAGCGCCGACAGCAACTTGTCGTGGATGCCGCCGAAACCGCCGTTGCTCATCACCAGCACGTGATCGCCCGGTTTCGCTTCGCGCGCGATCGCCTGCACGAGCGCTGCTAGGTCCGACAGCACCGTGGCCTGTGCACCGAGCGGCGCGAGCGCGCCCGCCACGTCCCAGCCCAGGTTCGCGTCGTAGCAGAACACCCGCTCCGCATCGCGCAGGCTGCCGGGCAGCGCGTCCTTCATCGCCCCGAGCTTCATCGTGTTGGAGCGCGGCTCCAGCACCGCGACGATGCGCGACGATCCGACTTTGCGCCGCAGCGCCTCGAGCGACACCGCGATCGCGGTCGGATGATGCGCAAAATCGTCGTAGACGGTGATGCCGCGCACCTGGCCGCGCACCTCCATGCGGCGGCGCACCCCTTTGAACTTCGCAAGCGCCGCAAGACCGTGATGCACGGGCACGCCGACGTGGCGCGCCGCCGCCAGCGCCGCCAGCGCGTTCAACTGGTTGTGGCGGCCGGGCATGTCGAGCGCGAGCTTTCCTTGCGCAGCACCGCCGAGCAGGATGGAGCCATCGATGGCGACAGTCCATCCTGGGCCGTTGTTCGGGACCTCCGCGAAGCCGAAGCGCTCGACCTCGCTCCAGGCGCCGCGTCCGAGCACGCGCGCAATTGCATTGTCCCCGCCGTTGGCGACGATGCGTCCGTGCGGCGGAATCATGCGCACGAGATGGTGGAACTGCGTCTCGATCGCCGCAAGGTCCGGGAAGATGTCCGCGTGGTCGTATTCGAGATTGTTGAAGATGACGGTGCGCGGACGGTAGTGCACGAACTTCGATCGCTTGTCGAAGAAGGCGGTGTCGTACTCGTCCGCCTCGATGACGAAGAATCCGCTGTCGGTGAGCCGCGCGGAGACGGGAAAGTCCATCGGCGCGCCGCCGATCAGGAACCCCGGGTTCAACTTCGCGTCTTCGAGGATCCAGGACAGCATCGCGGTCGTCGTCGTCTTCCCGTGCGTTCCTGCGATCGCCAGCACCCAGCGATCGTGGAGCACGTTTTCGTAGAGCCACTGCGGCCCGGAGACGTATCGCCTGCCGCTGTCGAGGATCGCCTCCATCAGCGGGTTGCCGCGCGACACGACGTTGCCGATCACGAACGCGTCGGCGTCGCGCGCAACGCCTCTGAGTTGCGACGCATCCCACCCCTCGACGAGATCGATGCCGAGGTCGCGAAGTTGCGTGGACATCGGCGGATACACGTTCGCGTCGCAGCCGGTCACGACGTGACCTGCCGTCTTGGCGATGGCGGCGAGCCCGCCCATGAACGTGCCGCAGATGCCGAGGATGTGAAGGTGCATGTCGGTGGCGCTAGGCCGGTAACGGGGCGGGCGCGACGCGCGCATACCGCTTCCACCCGCGCAGGAACCAGAGGAAAGACGACGCGTAACACACGGTGACGACCGCGAGCGCAACGCGCAGGCCTCCCGCCGTGTCGAGCCCGTAGGCAATCCGCGCCCCGTCCACGATGAGGCCGATGCCCCACTGCATCGCGAAACTCCCGCTGAACATCATGAGGTTCAGCGTCGTATTGGTGCGGCCGGTCAGCGCGCGCGGGAAGCCTTCGTTGAGCGCAGTGAAGCCCAGCACGTTCGACGCGGCGCCGAGACCGTACAGCGACCACCACAACAAGCTGCCGGGAATCCGCAGCTCGATCATCGCGAGCGCCGCGAGATTGAGCGCGAAGCCGATGCCGAACATGTGCCGCGAATGGATGCCGTGACGGGCGAGGCGCGTGCCGAAGAGGCCTATCATGAAGTAGCCCACCATGGTGACGGCGTTCATGACGAGGAGGTAGTCGGCGGCCTGCGCTCGCGACATGCCCTGCACCTCCATCATCCACGGCACCGCCCACAACCCCTGCACCGCCATGAACGAGCCCATCGCAAGCGCTCCCAGCGGCGCGATCCACCAGAAGCGCGGATGCGTCATCACCTCGCGCACGCCCGCGGCCTGCGTCGCGAAGCTCCCGGAGCCCACCGGCTTGTCGATGTCGGGCACGCGCAGGTAGATGAAGAGCGCGCCGGCAAGCGTCATCGCGGCGAGGACGGCAAACACCATGCGCCAGCTCGCCACGCGCAGCGCGAGCTCGACCGGCACGGTTGCGGCAAGCGCGCCGATGCCGCCGGCCACCATGATCCACCCCGAGTACGACGCCTGGCGGTCCGGCGGATACCACGCGGCGATCGCCTTCAGCGGCGCCATGAGGCACGCGCAGACGCCCGCGCCGATGACCGCGCGCGCGACGGTGAGGCCGGCAATGGTGTCCGACCAGGCGAAGAGCGCGGCGCCGAGCGAGGCCAGCGCGAGCAGAACGGGCTCGACCCGCCGCGGCCCGTAGCGGTCCAGCAGGATGCCGACGGGAAGCTGCATCGCCGCGAATGCGAGGAAGTAAGCGCTCGTGAGCAGGCCGAGCGACGAGGGATTGAGTGCGAGCTCTCGCGTGAGCTCGGGCGAGATCACGGCGTTGACCGTGCGGAAGAGGTACGACAGCAGGTAGCCGGCCGCGAACGCGAAATAGATGCGAAGGAAATGCAATTAGGTTCTGCGTCCGCTATGTGCGGAAGATGAAGTAGACGGCGCCGAGGAGGCACAACCCGGCCCACAGGTAGTCGAGCTTGACGGGCTCGCCCATGTAGACCACGGCGAACGGCACGAACACGATGAGCGTGATCACTTCCTGCATGATCTTGAGCTGCGCCAGTGACAACGCGGTGAACCCGATGCGGTTGGCGGGGACCTGCAACAGGTACTCGAAGAGCGCGATGCCCCACGACACGAGCGCGGCGAACCACCACGGGCTCCCGGAGAGGTTCTTCAGGTGCCCATACCACGCGAAGGTCATGAAGAGGTTCGACAGCGTGAGCAGTACGGCGCACGCGAGAGCGGGATGCTGTGCGAATGCAGCGGACGTATTCATAGCGGAGGCCGAGGAAGACGCGGATTATCGCCGATCCGAAATCTTGGGCGACAATTCCGCACATGGTGCAAGCCCGCGCGCGCGTTCCGTCCATCACGGCCCCCAGGGCTTCGTATCGCCTCGGGCTCGAGCTCGCCCATCGCGGTGAGTTCCGCGCGCTGCAGGTACTTTCGGCCGCGATGGAGGGCATGCATGCGCAGGGCGACGCCGCGGGTGCCGCCCTGGCCGCCGCCGCGCTCCTCGTCACCGGCCAATGCATGCAGAGCTACCGCGGCTTCGGCGAGCGAAGCAAGGCCCTGCGCGGATTGCGCGACGGCTCGATCGCCTATGCCGATCATGCCGATGCGCTGATCGCGCACGCCGGCGCGCTGTGCGGCCTCCTGTTCCTGCGCCCGAACGATGCCTTCATCGATGCGTGCGTAACAAGGATCATGCCGCTGCTCGAGCTCGACATCGACGTCAATGCGAAGTTCGCGGCCGGCCGCCTCGTACTGCTCTATACGGAACCGCGCGAGCTGCGCGTGCTCGGCCATCGCGTTCACACGCTGCTCGCGCCGCTCTACGACCATCCCGACCTCGAGCCGCATCGCCTCGGACGCTGGCTCATCATGTGGGTACGCATGACGCGCGACGGCAAGGACCCGGCGCAGAACCGACTTGCGCTGGAGGAGATGAAGGCGCTGGCCGATCGCGGCCGCGACCCGGAAGTGATCGCGTGGCTCGGGGCGGCCGAGATCGACCGTGCGCTTCCGGCGGGCGACTTCGCGGCGATCGAGCGCGCGCTCGCGACGATCGAGGAGGTGTCCGACCCGGCCGACCTCACCGCCATGGCGAGGCTCGCGTGGCTGCGCGGGCGGGTCGCGCTGGCGCGCGGCGAAGGCGACGCCGCGCTGTTCGAGGCCGTGCGTTCGCGCACGATCGGCGAGCAGATGGAGCTGCCGGCACCGATGCAGGGCGTGCGCATCGCGCTCGAGGCGCAGGCGCGCGTCCTGACCGGCGACTACGCGGCCGCGCGCGAGCTCTTCGCCCGCACCGCGGGCATGGTTGCGGTGCTGCACGCCGAAGAGATGCGGGACATGATGAGGATGGTGGACGCCTACGAAGCGTGGAAGCTCCGCCGTCCGGATGCGCGCGCGCTCCTCGCGCAGGCATTCGCTGCGCCGCGCGCACGCCAGTTCTACGACAGCTTCGACACCAATCCCCGATTCGGGGCCACGATGTGCGCGCTCGCGCTCGAGCAGGGGATCGAGACCGAGTTCGTGAAGCGCATCGTCGGCATCGCACGGATGGCACCGCCGCCCGAAGCGGGGGCGGCGTGGCCGTGGGCGCTGCGCGTCGAGACGCTCGGCGCCTTCGTGCTGACGCGAGCAGGCGCGGCGCTACCCGTCCACGGCAAGACGCAAAAGCGCCCGCTCGAGCTCGTGAAGGCGCTCGTCGCGCTCGGCGCCCGCGGCGTCGACAAGCAGCGCCTCGTCGATGCCCTCTGGCCGGACGGCGAGGCCGACGGGGGTCCGGCCGCGCTCGACATGGCGATCTCACGGCTGCGCAAGCTCGTCGGGTCGGCGGAAGCTATCGTGATCGAGGATGGCAAGGTTGGCTTCAATCCTTCGCTGGTCTGGATCGACGTCTGGGCGTTCGACCGCGACGTCGAGGCGCTGCAGACGGCACTGCACGACGACGCCGACAGTGTGCACGCTGCCGATCTCGGCCGCCGACTGCTCTCGATCTACCGTGGAGCGTTTCTCGACAACGAGGCGCCGCAGCGGTGGAGCCTCGCGGCGCGCGATCGCTTGCGGCATCGCTTCCTGCGCTCGCTGTCCGACCTCGGCAGACGCCACGAGCGTGACGAACGTTGGACGGATGCGGTCGGGCTCTACGAACGCGGCATCGAGGTCGATTCGCTGGCCGAGGATCTCTATCGGCGGCTGATGCGATGTCATATCGCGCAAGGTCAGCCGGCCGAGGCCGCGCGCGTCTACAGGCGCTGTCGTGAAATGCTCTCGGTGCAGCTCGGCATCGCGCCCTCGAGCGAGACTGAAGCGCTGTTCAAGTCCATATACCGGCCCGGCGACATCGGCATCCGTTAGCGATCGGTTAGGTATCGCGGGCCAGAATCCGCGAACCCCTTCCCAACCATCGCCAAGGAGCCGCCAATGCAAGACGCCGTCAACAGGATCGCACGTACCGCGTCGTTCGCGCTCGCAGCGTGGCTCGCACCCATCGCAGGCGCCGCGGTCGTCCACC
>Ga0207701_10001323_pt1 | contig 26132 bp, 32 predicted proteins | sample KBSSwiSSwithPhiX_FD_184294 | JGI IMG/M metagenome (GOLD analysis project Ga0207701, IMG submission 184294) | Switchgrass rhizosphere bulk soil microbial communities from Kellogg Biological Station, Michigan, USA, with PhiX - S5 (SPAdes) (version 2) | ecosystem: Environmental > Terrestrial >... | reverse complement strand
AGATTCTCGACGCTGTTCCCGACTTCGTCGTCGAGGAAACGGGGCTCGAGCGAATGCATTCGCCGCAGGTCCGCGGTCACACGCGTGTACCCGTCCGCTTCACCCCGCGCGACTGAGGCACCGGAGAGCGCAGCCTGAGACAGCACCTCTGTTATTCTGCCGCCGGTTTTTGTGACCCCGGTGGTCGGCATTGAGGTTTCTCGCCGAGTTGCAACGCCGCAAGGTGATCCGCACCGCCATCGCCTATGCGGTGATTGCCTGGCTCCTTTTGCAGGTCTCCGACGTGCTGGTGCCAGCGCTGAATTTGCCGAATTGGACCGTGCGGCTCGTGACGCTACTCCTCATCCTCGGCTTTCCACTCGCAGTGGTCTTGGCGTGGATCATCGAGCCCGCCGGCGCGTCGATAGCGGAACGCGGCGTCGAGTCATTGCCGCCGATGGTTCCCGCCGCTTCGAACGCGGTGCAGCAGCCGGCGCGAACGCAGTCGGGCAGACATCCGTCGATCGCCGTGCTTCCCTTCACCGACCTGAGCCAGGCACGCGACCAGGAGTATTTTGCCGACGGTCTCGCCGAGGAGCTCCTCAACCTGCTCACGCGCGTGGCGGAGCTGCGCGTCATTGCGCGGACATCCTCGTTCGCCTTCAAGGGGAAGGACGCCAAGATCGCCGACATAGCGCGCGAGCTCGACGTGAGCCACGTGCTCGAGGGCAGTGTTCGGAAGGCGCAGGATCGCCTGCGGGTCACCGCGCAGCTTATCCGCGCCGCGGACAGCTCGCATCTGTGGTCGCAGAGTTATGATCGCGACCTGACCGACCTCTTCGCCGTGCAGGACGAGATCGCCCTGGCCGTTGCGGAGCAACTGCGTCGGAGCCTGTTGGCTGCGGGGGTGCAACCCGCCGCCAGCCGTGCGAGTGCTACGCCGCCGCCGGGGGTGATGGCCCGTTCCGCGCCGGCAGTTACAGCGAACCGCGAAGCTTACGACCTGTATCTGCGCGGCCGATTTCTCACCGGCCGCCGTACTGGTGAGGGTTATGCGCAGGCGATCGAAAGCTTCCGCCGTGCCGTTGAGCTGGACGCGGGATTTGCACCCGCGTGGGCAGGCCTCGGCTGGGCGCAGATCCGTCAGGCGGACTACGGGTACGTGCCGACGAGCACCGGGTTCGACGCGGGTCGCTGCTCCATCCGCAAGGCGCTCACGCTGGATCCGCGCCTGGCAGATGCCCACACGGCCATGGCGTGGATCCACGTCGCCTACGACTGGGACTGGACCGCTGCGGAGCGCGAGCTCACGCACGCTCTGACGCTCGAGCCGGGCAATGCCGATGCGTTGATGACGCAGGGAGTTCTCGAATACACGCTGGCTCGACACGATGACGCGGCGCGTTCGTATGCGGCGTCGCTCGCCTGCGACCCGCTGAGACCCATCACGCATCACTTTGTCGGGCGCAACGCCACGAACTCGGGCCGCCTCGCGGAAGCGGAGGCGGCCTTTCGCCGAGAGCTGGAGCTCGACCCGGGGCGGGGTGCAGCTCATTTCTTTCTCGGGCGCGTGCTGCTCTACCAGGGACGGCTGGAGGAAGCGCAGCGCGAAATGGCGGCGGAACGGGACCTGGGATGGGGTCTCTTCGGCCAGGCGATGTGCCTGCATACCGCGGGCGAAGACGCCGGCTCGCGCGATGCGCTGGAGCAAGCTCGACGGTTCAGCGACGTCGCAGCCTATCAGTTCGGCGAGGTCCACGCCTGGCGCGGCGAGACCGATGAAGCCTTTCGCTGGCTCGAGCTCGCCTACCAGCGCCGCGACGGCGGGCTGGCCGATATCGTCGGAGCACCGAGCGTGCGCTCGCTCATCGGGGATGCGCGCTATGCAGATCTTCTGCGCCGGATGAAATTGCCTGGATGACGGCTGCGCCTAGCCGCCGTCCTTGAGTACCGGCGCGACCGCGCTCCGCAGCCGCGAGGCGCGCGGATAGCCCACGTACTGCGCGAGCATGATCACGATCTCCTCGAGCTGGGCCTGCGACAACTCGCCGTTCGCAAGCGCGGCCCGCGCCTGCAGCGCGAACAGCTCCCCGTCGCCGAGAGCGGCGATGATGCCCATGATCAGCAGCCGGCGATCGCGGACCTGCAGCGCGCCACGGGTCCAGACTTCGGCGAACAGCTGATCGAGCATGAGCGCGATGAAATCGTCGCGCTGTCCGGGCGGCGGCAGGGGTACGACGTCGCCATAGACCTCGCGGAACATCCGTTCGCCGCGTTCACGGCGGTCGTCATCCTGCATCGCTGCCTCCTTGGCCGGTCCCGGAGCCCGCATTGAACACGCCGGCCATCAGCGGTCGTGCCGCGGCCGCACCCGGCAGCTCGATGCCCGCTTCGCGGGCGATGTCGAGCGCAACCTGGAGGTCCTTGGCGCCGAGCCGTCCCATCCGGTCCTGGAATTCGCGATAGGCGCGCTCGCCAAGCGAGGCTGGCCCGGTCGTGCGGAACTCGAGGAAGCGCCGCATCGTGTCCGTGAGATTGCCGTTCTCGGTCATCACGTCGACGAGCAGCGCCGGATCGAGGCCGCCTGCGCGGGCGAGGGCGTCCGCCTCGTGCGCGGCGACGAGCTGCAGCATGGTCACCAGGTTGTTGGCCGCCTTGAGCACCATCCCGGCGCCAAGCGGGCCCGCATGGATGATTCGTTGGCAGCAGGCCGCGAGCACGGGCCGCACGCGCGCGAGATCGGCGGCGTCGCCGCCCACCATCGCGCAGAGCTCGCCGACGGCGGCGAGATGTGCGCCGCCCGTGACGGCTGCGTCGAGCAGACGCCCGCCGCGCAGCGCGAGCGACTCGCCAAGGTCGCGGACGGTCTGCGGACGCACGGTGCTGTGCACGATCACCGTCGTCCCGGGCTCGATCGAATCGCTGAGGCTGCCGTCGCCGTAGGCGACTGCGAGGAGCTCGACGTCGTCGCGCACGCACACCGCGATCACCTGCGACGATTGGACGAGATCGGCGCAGGACGTCGTGAGACGCGCGCCCGTGTCCTCGAAGGGCCGCAGCGCCTCGGCATGGTTGTCGTGCACCGTGAGCTCGAATTCGGGCCGCAGGTACCGCCGCGCCATTGGCGCGCCGATGTTTCCGAGCCCGATAAAGCCCAGTCTCATGAGCGTTCGGCCCTGCTGCCGCGCAGCTCATCGATAAGCGCCGGCAGGGACGCTACTGGCGCAGAACACTGCATGCCGCGGCACACATACGCCAGTAGTTGGCTCGGAGCCGTTTTCTCGGCGAGGGCGGGCGGGAGTCCGGTGGCGTCGGCGGGAATGGCGAGCACGAGCCGGCGCGGGTCATAGAGACGGTCGAGTTCGAATTGCCAGGCTGCCAGCTCCGCGGCCTCGCCGCGCAGCACGACGGCGGCGGGCGGCGCAGTCAGCTCGTCGAGCGCCATCGCGAGGGTGGTGTGGCCATGCGGGTACTTTTCGAGCACCGGCCACGCAGCACGCAGGGTTCGCTCGGCGGCGGCCAGATAGCGCGGCTCGGCGAGCAGAAAGCCCAGTCTCACCAGAAGCCGGGCGGCCACGCCATTCCCGGCTGGCGTGGCGTCGTCGCTGAAGGTCTTCGGCCTGAGAATCAACTGCTCGTGATCGTCCGCGGTGAAGAAAAATCCGCCTGAGTCGCGATCCTCGAAATGGCGCAGCATCGCCTCGGTGAGATCGATCGCCCAGGCGAGATGCGGCGCGTGCCAGCGGGCCTGAACGAGCTCGAGAAGTCCCCAGGCGAGCGAGGCGTGATCGTCGAGATACGCCGGAAACCGCGAACGGCCGTCCTTGTGCACCGCGAGCAGTCTTCCCTGGTACCAGCAGTGCTCGTGCAGGAAGTCTGCGGCGCGCGCCGCGGATTCGGCGAGTTCCGGGCGCCGGAGGCTCCGTGCCGCCGCGGCAAGGCCCGCGATCGCAAGTCCGTTCCAGCTCGTGAGTATCTTCTCGTCACGTGCCGGCCAGACACGCCGGTTTCGCACGGGCAACAGCCGAGCGCGCGCCTGGTCGATCAGCCGGCCAGCCGCGGCCTCTTCTGCACCGATTTCCTCGGCTACCGCCGTCATGGACTTGAAGCAGTGCAGATGCCACTTGCCCTCGAAATTCGGCGGCCGGTCGAGTCCGAAGCGAGCCGCGAATGCGGGATATTCGTCTGGTGGCAGCAGGTCGCGCAGCTCTTCGAGGTCCCAGGCATAGAAGCGGCCTTCGTGGCCTTCCGAATCCGCATCGAGAGTCGCGAAGAAACCTCCGCCGGGACCCTCCATGTCGCGGCGCAGCCAGTCCGCCGTCTCACCCGCCACCCGCAGGAAGAGCGGATCCGCGGTCGCAAGCGCCGCCTGCGCCGCGACTGCGAGCAGCTGGCCGTTGTCGTACAGCATCTTCTCGAAATGCGGGATCATCCAGTACGGGTCGACCGAATACCGGCAGAAGCCACCGCCCAGCTGGTCGTAGATGCCGCCCTCGGCCATGCGGGTCAGGGTGAGCGTGGCCATGTAGAGCGCCTGCAGATCGGGCTCCTCGCCATTGACGGCATCGGCCGACTCGCGCCAGCTCCGCAGCAGGAACTCGAGATTCATCGGGTGCGGAAATTTGGGCGCCTGGCCGAAACCGCCGAAGCGACCGTCGAACTCGCGTGTCAGCTGCTCGCGCGCGGCCGCGAGCGGCGCGCGGTTGAGCGCCGCGCCTGCCTCGGCCGGCGGCGGCGTGAGCTCGCCGAATACCTGGATCAGTGCGTCGCCCTGCTGTTCGATTTCCGCGCGATGGCTGCGGTAGTACTCTGCGACCCGGCGCAGCAGGTCGGTGAAGGCGGGCATGCCGTGACGCGGTTCCGGCGGAAAATACGTGCCGCCGAAGAACGGCCGCTGATCGTGCGGTGAGAGAAACATCGTGAGCGGCCAGCCGCCGCCGCGCTGTGTCAGCATCTGGTGCGCGGTCTGGTAGATGCGATCGAGATCCGGACGCTCCTCGCGATCGACCTTGACGTTGACGAAGAGCTCGTTCATCACCTGCGCGCACGCAGGATCCTCGAACGATTCGTGCGCCATCACGTGGCACCAGTGACACGCCGAATATCCGATCGAGAGCAGGATCGGCTTGTCCTCGCGACGCGCGAGGTCGAGCACCTCCGATCCCCATGCATGCCAGTCGACGGGGTTGCTGGCGTGCTGCAGCAGGTACGGGCTCGTCTCATCCGCGAGCCGGTTGCGCTGCGTCCGTGTCGGCCGGGTGTGCGTCATGCGAGGGCGCGTGGGCTACAATGCCGGCACTATAGCGGATGAGCGCCCGATCGATGACTGACGCAGTTGTCGCGCCAGTGGAAGGCGCCTCGCTCCCCGAACTGCGCCTCAAGCATCGCGAAGACCGCCGCATCTCGGCCGGGCACCTCTGGATCTTCAGCAACGAGGTGGACAACGAGCGCACACCGCTCGCGCGCTTCGCAAGCGGCGCGCTCTGTCGCGTCGTCGGCGACCGCGACCGGTTCCTGGGCTACGCCTACGTCAATCCACACGCGCTGATCTGCGCTCGCATTCTCGGTCGCGATCCCGGGCACCCGCCGGGCAAGTCGCTGTTCGTGCACCGCCTGCAGGTCGCTCTGGCTCTGCGCGAGCGGAGCTTCCAGACACCCTGGTACCGACTGGCATACGGCGAGTCCGACGGTCTGCCCGGCGTGGTGTTCGACCGCTACGGAGACGTGATCGTCGGTCAGATCGGCACGGCCGGCATGGAGGCGCGCAAGCCGGAGCTGCTGGCAGCGCTCGAGCAGGTCGTCGGGCCGCGGGCGGTGATCTGGAAGAACGACGGCGGCAGCCGTGAGCTCGAGGGTCTGCCGTCCTATGTCGAGACCGCGCTCGGCGAGCCGCCCGAGCACGCCTGGCTCGAGGAGAACGGCGTGCGCTTCAAGCTGCCGCTCGGCCGGGGACAGAAGACCGGCTGGTTCTATGACCAGGCAGTGAACCGCCGCGAGATGCTCAAGTATGCGAAGGGCGCCCGCGTGCTCGACGTGTTCGCGTACCTCGGCGCCTGGGGGCTCGCCGCCGCGCGCGCAGGCGCCCGCGAGGTGCTCTGCGTCGATTCCTCGGCCGCGGCGCTGACGCTGCTCCAGGAGTCCGCGGCTGCCAACGATCTCGGCGCCGTCCGCACGCTTCACGACGACGCATTCGAGGCGCTGGCAGCGCTGCGCGCGGCGGGGGAGAAATTCGACCTGGTCATCGTCGATCCGCCGGCCTTCGTCAAGCGCAAGCGCGACCTGCCGAAAGGAATCGCGGCTTATCGAAAGCTGAACCAGATGGCGATGCAGCTTCTGTCGCGGGACGGCATCCTCGTGACCTGCTCCTGCTCCCATCACCTGCAGCAGGACGAGCTCATCGCGGCGGTGCAGCAGTCCGCGCGGCACCTGTCGCGATTCGCCCAGGTGATCGCGGTCGGCGGCCACGCGCCCGATCATCCGATCCATCCCGCCATCCCCGAGACGCGGTATCTCAAGACGCTGACCTGCCGGGTCGTGCACGACTGACGACGTGTCGACCCATCAAGGAGACCGGATATGGCCGAGCCGATCGTCATCAAGTTTTATTCGCCGGTGAACGAGGGAGGTCTCGCGCACGAGATCCGTCAGCAGCTGTTCGCGGACGGAGCCGAAGTCATCTCGATCCAGGCCGGTGGGCCGCACCCGGTAAGATAGCGACCGATGTTCGTCTATCCGCATTTCGATCCGGTCGCGGTCGCGATCGGTCCCGTGCAGGTCCGGTGGTATGGACTGATGTACCTGCTCGGCTTTCTGGCCGGCTGGTGGCTGGCCCGGCACCGCTCGAGACGTCCCGGCTCGACCTGGACGGCCGCTCAGGTGGACGACCTTATCTTCTACTGCGCGATCGGCGTCATACTCGGAGGGCGACTGGGCTGGATGCTGATCTATGGTACGGAACGCCTGTTCGCCGACCCGCTCAGCGCCTTCAGGATCTGGGAGGGCGGGATGTCCTTTCACGGCGGGCTCGCGGGCGTGGCGATTGCGCTCGTGCTCTTCGCGCGCAGCCGCGGCAAGCGCATCGCCGATGCGTTCGATTTCACAGCGCCGCTGCCTGCCATCGGTTTTGGCACCGGCCGCATCGGAAACTTCATAAACGGCGAGCTCTGGGGCAAGGAAACCGACGTGCCCTGGGCCTTCGTCGTCGACGGGGTCGCGCGCCATCCCTCGCAGCTCTACGAGGCGCTGCTCGAGGGGCTGGTGCTGTTCGTGATCATGTGGTGGTACACGGCTCGGCCGCGGCCGAGACTCGCGCCCACGGGACTCTTTCTGGTGTGCTACGGCGTATTCCGCTTCGCAGTGGAATTCGTGCGCATCCCCGACGAGAACCGCGGCTACCTCGCACTCGGCTGGGTCACGACCGGGCAGCTACTTTCGATGCCCATGATCGTCGCCGGTGTCTGGATGCTGGTGGTCGCTCACCGCCGCAACGAGCCGTCCGGCAACTACACCCGCTTTTCATGAAACAGTATCTCGACCTGCTGCGGCTCGTATTGGAGCACGGCGTGCCCAAGACCGATCGCACCGGGACCGGCACACGCGCCGTGTTCGGCCACCAGATGCGCTTCGATCTGGCCGCCGGGTTTCCGCTGCTCACGACCAAGAAGCTGCACCTGAAGTCGATCGTGCACGAGCTGCTGTGGTTCCTGCGCGGCGAGAGCAACGTCGCGTACCTGCGCGAGCACGGCGTAACGATATGGGACGAGTGGGCGGATGCTGAGGGCGAGCTGGGACCCGTCTACGGCGTGCAGTGGCGGCAATGGCGCGCCGCGGATGGCCGCATGATCGACCAGATCGCGGCCGCGGTCGACCTGCTGAAGCGGGATCCGCACTCGCGGCGCATCGTCGTGAGCGCGTGGAACGTGGGCGAGCTCGACCGGATGGCGCTTACCCCCTGCCACGCGCTCTTCCAGTTCTTCGTTGCCGACGGGCGCCTGTCCTGCCAGCTCTATCAGCGCAGCGCCGACATCTTCCTCGGCGTGCCGTTCAACATCGCCTCCTACGCACTGCTCACGCACATGATGGCCGAGCAGACCGGCTTTGAGGTCGGGGAGTTCGTCTGGACCGGCGGCGACTGCCACCTGTATTCCAACCACCTCGAGCAGGCGCGGTTGCAGCTCGGCCGGGTGCCGCTGCCGCCGCCGCGACTGGTCATGCGGCGCCGCCCGGCGTCGATCTTTGAATACCGGTTCGAGGACTTCGAGGTCACCGGTTACGAGGCACACCCCGCCATCAGGGCACCGATCGCCGTATGAAGAAGGCCAAGACTGCCCCGCATCACCATGCGCACATGCGCGCGGCGACCCGCCGCGGCGCGATAGTCCGCCATGATCTGCCTTACGAGGTCCGGCGGTCGCGGATCCACGGCCGCGGTGTATATGCGACGCGCAAGATACCGGTCGGAGCGCGAGTCGTCGAATATCTCGGCAATCGCATCTCGCATGAGGAGGCAGACGCGCGCTACGAGGACAGGGGCCAGGACGACGGCCACACGTTCCTGTTCGTCGTCGACGACGACATCTGCATTGACGCGGGTGTGGACGGGAACGAGGCTCGCTACATCAACCATTCCTGCGATCCGAACTGCGAGACCATCATCGAGGATGGCCGCGTGTTCATCGATGCTATCCGCGATATCAGGCCGGGTGAAGAGCTGGGTTATGACTATCAGCTCACCTGGGAGAGCACCGACGACCCGAAGGAGCTCGCACTCTACGTCTGCCGCTGCGGCTCCACGCAATGTCGCGGCACGATGCTCGATCCCGTACCGCTCGACCGCAAGCGCAAGCAGGGCCGCAGGCGGAAGCAGCCACGGCGTCGGCGGCGCTGAGTCGCCGTCTCGCAATGACCCTGGTAACGATCGTCGTCGCGGCCGACGAGCGGGGCGGCATCGGCCACGCGGGTCAGTTGCCCTGGCACCTGCCCGCGGATCTCAGGCGCTTCAAGTCGCTGACCATGGGCAAGCCGATGATCATGGGACGGCGCACCTGGGATTCGATCGGCCGGCCGCTGCCAGGGCGGCACAGCATCGTCGTGACCCGCGATCGCACGCTCGCGATCGAGGGGGCGACGGTCGTGCACTCCTTCGACGAGGCGCTGCGGGCTGCCGGCGGGGTCGCTGAAATCTCCGTGATCGGCGGTGCCGACATCTTCGCCCAGGCGCTGCCACTGGCCCGAGTGATCGAGCTCACGCGGGTTCACGCGCGCGTTGCGGCGGACACATTTTTCCCGTCGATCGACCCGGATGCCTGGCGCGAGACGCATCGCGAACGACACTCCGCGGACGCAACACACGCGTATCCGTTCAGCTTCGTCACCCTGGAACGGATGACCGATCGACCGGTTCGCGCGTTGGATCAGCGCGGCTGAAGCCTGCGGCGCCGCCACAGAAGCCACGTATAGATACCGACGTTCAGCACCAGGACGAAGACCCCGAGCACGACCTGCTGAGTGCGGTCGAGCCCCTCAGGGTAGATGAGCCCCGTGATGTAGTGCTCGATGAAGCCGCCGCTGTACGCCGCCTCGTCCCCGCGCGCGCGCAGGCCGACCTCGAGCGGGGTGAGGGGGCAGATCGTCCCGCTGAACTCGATCCACGCACCCCAGGCGACGGCGGGCAGATGCAGCCACGCGATCCGCGGCCAGCGCAGTACCAGCAGACCGCCCAGGACCACGAAGGCGATGAAGGCGAGATGGACGATCAGGACGGCGTCTGCGAGCAGCCGGTATCGCATGCGAACCGACTAGAGCACCGAGTGGCAGGGTCCGTCAACGCCGGGCGGAGTGCTCAAGCCTGGTTGCGCCGGCGCAGATCCTCGATGGCCTCGGGCGACATCCAGAGCACCGTGCTCAGATAGCTCTCGATCCGCGACACGATCTCTTCGCGCGGACCGTTGCGCCATTCGTCGGAGCCGTAGAACGCATCCTGGCGGCGGTTGAGATCGTCGATATCCACGTAGGCGCGGATCAGGTAATAGGTGTCCGGCGCGTGCTCGGACGGCCCGTAGGCCACCACGTCCGCACCCCATTCGCGCAGCATCGGCACCGCGGTCGTCTCGACGGCTACGTGAAATTCCGTCGCGGTGCCGCGCTTGAGCTGATACGAGCGGATCTCGACCAGGCGTTGCATCGCGGGTTTTCGTCAGAACAGACCGACGATTTTTCCCGAGTCGTCGATGTCGATCGTGTTCGCCGCGGGTACCCTCGGCAAGCCCGGCATCGTCATGATGTCCCCGCAGATCATGACCACGAACTCCGCGCCGGCCGCGAGCCGCACTTCCCGGATGTTGACCACGTGCCCGTGCGGCGCGCCGTGGAGCTGGGGATCGGTCGAGAACGAATACTGCGTCTTCGCAACGCAGACCGGGTAGTGGCCGTAGCCCGATTCCTGCAGCTCCTTGATCTGGGCGCGAATCCTGGCGTCGGCGGTGATCTCCGATGCGCCGTAGATGCGCGTCGCGATTGTCTTCATCTTGTCCCAGAGCGTGGCCTTGTCGTCGTAGGCGAACTTGAAATAGTTGGGGTGCTGGCAGAGCTCGACCACCTCCTTCGCGACGCTCTCGGCGCCGCGGCTGCCCTCGGCATAATGACGCGAGACGATCACCTTGACGCCGTGATGCGAGGCCCGATCGACGATCCAGTTGAGCTCTGCGTCGGTGTCCTCGGCGCGATGATTGATCGCGACCAGGCATGGCAGCCCATAGACGTCGCGCACGTTGTCGACGTGTCGGTCGAGATTGACGATACCCTTCTGCAGCGCCGCGATGTTCTCCCGGGCGAGATCGGGGACAGCCACGCCGCCGTGGTACTTGATCGCCCGCACGGTCGCCACGATCACTGCCGCGGACGGCCTGAGACCCGCCTTGCGGCACTTGATGTCGATGAACTTCTCCGCGCCGAGGTCGGCACCGAAGCCCGCCTCGGTCACGACGTAATCGGCGAGTTTCAGCGCGGTGCGGGTCGCCATGACCGAGTTGCAGCCATGCGCAATGTTGGCGAACGGCCCGCCGTGGATAAACGCTGGGTTGTTCTCGAGTGTCTGCGCCAGGTTCGGCGCCAGTGCGTCCTTGAGAATCGCCGCCATCGCGCCGTGCCCCTTGATGTCGCGCGCCAGTATCGGCTGGCGGTCGCGCGTGTGACCGACGACGATCCGGCCCAGCCGTTCCCTGAGGTCGCGCAGGCTGGTGGCCAGGCACAGTATCGCCATCACCTCGGAGGCCACGACGATGTCGAACCCGTCCTGGCGTGGATAGCCGTTGGCGGGGCCGCCGAGCCCAACCGTGATCTCGCGCAAGGCGCGGTCGTTGACGTCGACGACGCGCCGCCAGCTTATGCGGCGCACATCGAAGCCCCGTTCGTTGCCCCAGTGGACATGGTTATCGATCAGCGAGCTCAGCAGGTTGTGCGCGAGGGCGATGGCGGGGAAGTCCCCGGTGAAATGCAGGTTGATGTCCTCCATCGGGACGACCTGCGCGTAACCACCGCCCGCCGCGCCGCCCTTCATGCCGAACACCGGGCCGAGCGCTGGCTCGCGCAGGCAGATGACGGTCTTCTTGCCGATGCGGTTCAGCGCGTCGCCGAGACCCACCGTCATCGTGGTCTTGCCTTCACCCGCCGGCGTCGGGGACATTGCCGTCACCAGCACCAGCTTGCCGTCCGGGCGGCCGTTGACGTGCTCGCAGTAGTCGAGCGCCAGCTTCGCCTTGTACCGACCGAAGGGATGCAGGTGTTCCTCGGGGATGCCGAGTCGCTCCATCCCGAGCGGGACGATGGGCTTCATCGTCGCGCGCTGCGCGATATCGATGTTGGAGAGTGGCGCCGTAGCCGTCATCTTTCTTGTTCCTTATTTCAGGCCGTGGCGCTCGCGCGCCGCTTTGAACCGTGCCAGGCTCGCCGCCGGCCATTCCTGCTTTGGATCGTAGAACTCCGGCACCGACCGTGCGCCGGCCGGCAGGACTACCCACGGCTGCTTGGTCGATGTGAAAATGTGGATGTCCGGAGACAGCGAGCCCGCGTTATCGAGGGTGCCGACGCGCACGAAGCGGATCGCATCTCCGCCGCCCGGGTAGTTGCTCCACAGCGCGACGTAGCACCTGGGGCAGCGCGTGATCTTCTGACCACGCCCGCTGTTCGACGGCGTGTCGATCGCCAGCGGTGACCCTGCCAGCACTTCGACGCACTCCGCCTCGACCATCGCATTGAGCACGAACGCGGAGCCAGTCTCCCGCTGACACCAGGTACAGTGACAGCAGTGCACGAACAGCGGCGCCGCAGTCATCCGGTAGCGCACGCCGCGACAGGAGCAGGTGCCCGCCATGGGCTGAAACGCGACGTCAGTCATGACCTGACCTCCGAGGGCGAATAGCGGCGGATCGCGAGCGCGATCGGCAGCCCGACGAGCACCGAGTGAGAGAGGAACCCCTGAGCGAGCTGCCACGGCGTGTATGAGAGCTCGAACGGCACTGCGGCGAGCGGCACGACGACGAAGTTCATGAACAGGTACACGCCTACGCCGAAGACCAGCCCGCAGATCACCGCCCGGTGCCGCAGCAGCGGGAAGCGGCGGCTCGCCGCCAGGTACAGTGCAGCGGCGACGAACAGGATGCCATAGTGCGAGAGCAGACCCAGCACCGCGGCAGGCATGCCGCCGTCGAACGCCTGCTTTCCCAGCCATCCGCTCGCCACCGACTGCAGTACCCGCGTTGGCGAAATGCCTGCTTGCGTCGACATCACGAACGCATAAACGATGTCGAGCGTCGCCGCAACGCCTCCGCCGATCAGCACACCCGTCGTTGCCCGCTTCATACGCGATTCCACCGGCGAGCTGAGAGCCCGTAGCGCAGACCCTGACCCAGGCGATGAAGAATCGGCGGTTCGTGTCGCATGCCCCATTGTCGGATGAAGCTCATCGGGCCAGGCTGCTGCTGCCTTCGGCGCTGACCGGGGCCTTGTAGATGATTCGGCCCCCACGGATCGTGTACCGCACATTCGCGAACGCAGTCACGTCAACCGCCGGATCCGCGCCGAGCACGACCAGATCGGCGTCAAGACCGGTGGTCACGCGCCCGCGGCGCAGGGTCTCGCCGAACCGCTCGGCGGGTGCGGTGGTGAGTGAAGCCAGGATCGCGCGCCAGTCGAGCCCGGCGCCTGCCATCAGCGCGAACTCGTCGGTCGTGTCGTAGTCGGTGAGAAAGCCGATGTCGGTACCGAACAGGATCTGGCCGCCGGCTTTTGCATAGCTACCGACTTCCGCCTGGATATACTTCGTGAAACTCTGGCCGCCGAAGAGCTTGAGCGTCGGAATCATCGCCATCCGGATCGCCTTCATGCGCGCGACGTGGGTTTCGTTCCAGCCGCGGTCGTCGTCGAGCGCGTGCGCGAGGACGTCCACCCGAGCCTCGAGTGCGGGCTCCAGGCCCGCGAGGTTCGAGGCGTGCGCGAACACCAGCTTGCCGCGCGCGTGCGCCTCGTCGGCGGCAGCCCGCGCGATGGCGGCGTCCATCGGCAGCACCTTGCCGCGCTCGACCCATGAGCCCGTAAAGAGCTTGAGGGCGTCCGCGCCCGCCTCGATCTGGCGCGCCGTGATCGCCGCCGCTTCCGCCCCGGTCTGCGGCGTGTTGAGCAGCGGCAGGACCTCAGGCGGCAGCGACTCGCGCAGATAGTAGGGGACGCCGTTGTGCGGATAGATCGGCGTGCCAACCGTGTAGATGCGTGGCCCGCGCACCTCGCCGGACTCGATCCGGGCGCGCAGGGCCAGAGTGTTGGAGAGCAGCGATCCGGTGTCGACCGCGGTGGTCACACCCCAGCGCAGCAGCATGTCCTCGAGCTGCGCCGAGAGCTGCGTGGCAGGAGCTTTCGCGGCGTCCTCCCACTTGGCCTCGGTGAAATGCACGTGGCTGTTCTGGAAGCCTGCGACGACGAACAGGCCCTCGCAGTCGACGCGTGTCGCATCTGCGGGCACGGGGTGCGTCGTCGCCGGGCCTACGGCCACGATCCGTCCATCGCGCACCAGGACGACGCCGCGAGCAATGGGGGCGTCGCCGGGAGAGCGATAGATCGTGGCGCCGGTGAGCGCGAGCGTCGCGCTATCGCCTCCGTCGGCCGGCGTCGGTGGCGTGCCGATGCCGGCGGCCGAGAGCGCAAACAGCGCGGCGAGCGCGCGCATCAGAATTCGACCCCATCGAAGAATTCGACCTCACCGGTATCGAGCGAGTACTCGGCGCCGACGACGCACAGCCCGCCGCGGTCAATGAGCTGCTCGAGGACGTTGGAACCGTGCCTGAGCTGGTTGGCGGACATGCGGATGTTCGCGCGGACCGCCTGGTGCATCAACGCATCCCGATCGCGCGCCAGCGAAGTTCCGAGCAGGGGTTCGACGGCCGGCCGGATACGGTCGACGATGGACCGCAGGTTCCTGGACTGCTCTTCGGAGCGACGGCCGAGCTCATCCACGGTCGCCTGGATAGCGCCGCAGCTCGTGTGGCCCAGCACGACGACCAGGCGTGTCTCGAAGCGCGCCGCGGCGAATTCCACGCTTTCGACTTGTGACGGCGCCACGATGTTGCCGGCGACGCGGATGACGAACAGGTCGCCGAGCCCCTGGTCGAAGACGATTTCGGCGGGGACGCGCGAGTCGGAGCAGCCGAGGATGATCGCGAACGGTTCCTGGCCCGCCGCCAGCTCTTCGCGTCGCGCCCTGCTCACTGCGGCTGCGCGGCCGCGCACTTCGGCGACGAAGCGCCGGTTGCCCTCGCGCAGCCGCCGCAGCGCATCCTGCGCGGGGATCATCGGCGCGCGCCCGGCCGCGCTGTTGCGCGGCGTGAAGCGGGGCGCCTTGCTCTGGCAACCGACCGGCGCACGACCGGCCGGTGCGGCCGGCGTCTTGCGACCTCGTGGAATCCCGCGGCGTCGTACATCGACCTGGCGCCGAACCACATTGCCTCGTCGCTGCTGCGTCCCGGACGGTCGACCGGATACGCCTCGAGCAACCGCGCGCCGCGCCGGCGCGCGTAGGCGATCGCGCCCTCGAGCAAGCCGCGCGCAACGCCCTGGTTGCGGTACTCGGCCGGCACCACGAAGCAGACGATCGACCACACCGGGGTATCGTCCACGGCCTTCATGACGGAGGAACGCTTCAGTCTCGCGAAGTCGTCACGCGGACCGAGCGATATCCATCCGACCGGTTGCCTGGCGCGATACGCGATGAGTCCGGGCGGCAGGTCGGAGCGCGCAAGCGCCCTGAGCGCGGCTCGACTGGCGTCGGCGCGCGTGCGTCCACCGGAGAGTTCCGACGCGCGGCCCGTTCGACGGTAGTACATGCACCAGCAGCGCCGCGCCGCGCCGCAGCCGCGGGCTGCGAAAAGCGCCTCGAGGTCGGCCCAGCGAGCGACGGTCAGCGGGCGTACGGTGAGGTCGGGCATGTCCCCGGACGTGTCGTCCTGAGCCGGATGCGCGACGTTACTATTGTCCGATCGGCCAGGCAATTGACGCACACCACGGCGCCGACCGCCGGAGGCGCAATCAACGCTGCTGCGGGAGAACGTCGCGGATCGCGGCCGCGAACTGCGCATGCTGCCCGGGATCGACAGGCCGGTGCCGGACACGCGTGCCCGCGGGGTCCTTGCCCAGGTAGTTGTCGCCCTTCCAGTTCTTCGCCGGCCGGATGGGCCTCACCGCGAAGCCGCCGCCGCAGTTCGGACAGACGTTGCCCAGGACTCCCTCCACACAGGCCGCGCAGAACGTGCATTCGTAGCTGCAGATGCGTGCGTCTGTCGCATCGGGCGGCAGTGCCTTGTTGCAGTTCTCGCAGGTCGGTCGAAGCTCGAGCATGCGTCACTCCGGTGAATCAGTCACGAGGGGGTCGGTTGGTGGCGGGGTCAGTCAGTTTTTCTCTGCACTGACGATGTGCACCGACAGGTCGAACTGGATGCCCCCGTCGACCTGCGAGACCTGTCCACCGAGTGCCTGGTCGGCGGCCGCGAGCACGCGATCGATGGTCTCTTCGCTTTGCGACAAACCGACCATCGGCAGCCAGCCTCGCAGATCGGCTTCCAGAACCACGCGGATACTGGGAAATCGCGCGATGCCGGCGTGCGTCGTGATCTCGATCGGCCGGACGCCGGCGTCCTCGAAGATCTTGGCCAGGACCTGTCGATCGCCGAGCATGAACGGCGCACGCAGGGCATCCGCGGGCGCAGGTCCGGCAACGCGTGTGAGCAGGTCGACTTCCGCCGCGTACGCCGGGTTGCGCTCGAGGCTGTCCCAGACAGCGACCGCGAGGCGTCCACCAGGCACCAGCACGCGCATCATCTCGCGCACCGCCTGTGTCCGGTCTGCGAAGAACATCAGGCCAAACTGACTTACGACGGCGTCGAAGGAGCGAGCGTCGAACGGCAGCGACTCGGCGGTACCGCGTCGCCAGTCGACGGCCGGTGCGTGCCGTTGCGCTACGGCGAGCATCCCGGGGCTTGGATCGAGCCCCGTGACGGTCCCACCGGTTCCGACGCGCCGCGCGACATGTCGCGCGAGCACCCCGGTTCCGCAGGCGACATCGAGGACACGCTGGCCGGCCTGGATCCTGGCTGCGTCGGCCATGCTGGCGGTCCACTGCTGAAACAGGGCGGGAACGAACAGTGACTCGTAGGCTGTTGCGGCCTCGATCTGTGCCTGGTCCGCGGAGTCCGTCATGGCTTGCCCTCCTGGCGCCCTTTGGCTTCGAAAGTGGTCAGGCGTCGCGGCGTCGGGGACGCTGCCTGGCGGATATGGAGCGAATGATAAGCGACCTCCGCGTGGGCAGACGCCTCCGCATGGCTTTCCGCGCGGCGCGGATCAGCGTCTGGTGACGCGGCCCGAACTTTGCGATGAATTCCTTGGGCTGCCTTTCCGCGGACGCTGGTGTCGTCGCGCGCTCGGAACTGATGGGAACGGCGAATCGCTCTTTTTCGGCATGGACGGATTGTCAGCCACGATACGTCGCGATCCACCAGGTATTGCCAAAGGAATCCCGAACGCCGGCCTGGCGCTCCTGGTAGGGCTTGTCCTGCGGAGGAGCGATCGAGGTGGCTCCCCGTTCCAGGGCGCGACGGTAGGCCGCATCGACATCGGGTACGTAGACGTAGATCGATCCGGCGGTGCCTTCGGGGTGAGGAGGATCGCCCGTCTCCAGCACGATCACGGAGTCGCTTATCCGTGCTTCGATGTGAAAGGACGTCGGTCCGAACTCGTGCCGCTCGAGTTCGACGGCACCAAAGGCATCGCGCACCAGGTCCCAGAGGTGCAGATGCCCGTGAACATAGGGCCGTACACTGCCAATGCCGTGTCGTACGTATTCAAGTGCTGCGTTCATGGCTGCTCCTGATGCCGTCTTGCATGACGCTCGCGCCGACGGCTTCGATCAATAAGACACGCAGACAGCGCCCCGGGTTCGGAGAACGGCTTCCTGTTCGAAGCGGCGCTTGTATTCACTCGCGATCTCCTCGACCTTGCGCTCGCTTGCCTCGTCACCCGGGTGGACCAGGTACAGAACACGCGAAGGTTCCTCGACGATCCTTCCGTTCGCGCCGCGCCACTGCCCGGAGGCCTGCAGGACGGTCAGCCCATCGGGAAAACGCGGAGTGACCCAATCGTCGAGGAACCGCGTCCACTCGGCGTCCCCGACCAGGCCATCGCGCATCGCGGCCCCGAGGTAGAGCGTCTCGGCGACCCGCTGCTTTTCGCCCGTGCGACAGGTCACGGGACCGGATACCGCACAGCCGCTTACGACGCCGGCCAGCAGCGCGACGGCACCGATGCCCGCACCAGGCGTCATGGGCCGGTGATTTCGACTTTTCGGCGCTGGCGGGACGCGGCAAGCCACAACACGGCGCTCAAGGCCAGCGCGGCAGTCAGCACCTCGATCCAAATGGTCAGGTTCATGCCGACGCTGTGTGACGAGATCGGAGCCCGGCCGTAGTGAAGCAGTCCGTCGAGACCCAGAGCCGTGTAGATGGTCAGCAGAATGAGCCCGATCATCGTGCGGCCACGATGCAGGAGAAGATAGCCGGCAAGGCCGATCAGGAAGATCGCGCACCACGTGCCATAGATGGATGCGCGGGATATCCACCCGGGCAGGTTGGGATAGTCGGCAATGTACTCGGCGTTGTGAGCGAAGTGCAGAAGGCTGGCTCCGCAGTAGAGGAGCAGGAGCCACGGCAGGGCCCGGCCAGGCAACGTTGTGTCAGCGTCAGTACGGCCCACGAACGCTCCGTATCGCTGACCACTGTCGCATCACCATGCGCTCCAACGCGTGGCTAGACAGCAGCGTCGATTGCGCTGGCGGGTAGCCATCCGCATCGACCGTCATCAAGCTGAAGATATGCCCATTCTCCCAGAACGTGAACGACGCGTCCGGTCGCTCCAGCCTCAACGGTAAGTTCTTTCGCCGAGTAATCCCGAGCACCCGTCGCTCGACCCATTGTGCGGGAGAGAAAACTGGAATTAACCCAACCCTCTCTCGCGTCTGGTCCGCGACACCAAAACCATTCGGGGAATTCTGTATCGGGGTCGCCGACCTCTAACGTCTCACCGGCGCGAAACGCGACTGGATCGGGGTACTGCGCCACGTATGCGGCGCGAACGAGCACGCGTGATCCGGCGGTGTTAGGCGTCATTTGGGTAGAGCTCCGAGTAGCTCGGGTCGGCGTGTTCCCAAGTGAGAGCATTCTCCACGAGGTAGTCCCGAACCGCTGCCAACTCGACGCGTGGAGGGATGGTGACGGTGAAGTACCGACTGGTCGCACCTTCGTACTCGCATCCCATGTCAACTAGCCCCTCTAGTAGGACGATGGATTTGCTGCCGGTTGCTACCGGCTCGTCGAAGAAGATTCTGATGGTCCTGTTACCGCACTTTTCCACCACAGCCGTGAAAGTGGGCTGTTGTCCGGGTGGATCGATTGGAGCAAGAACCACATCGCCGAGCGATACCGAGTAAGCATAGAAGGGCATGTTGTCGAGTCTGTATCGATCTTGGCCAAGGTCGAAGGCCCAGAGCGTTTCAACATTGACGCTTCCTTCCTCGCCGACGACACGGAACAGGACTTTCCCAGTTGGGCGGCTGGTGTCGCTCATGACGCCTCGGTGCGTAGGCTAACGAATCAGCCCTACGCCCGCCGGGGTGCACGCTCGGCGTCAGCTACCGCAGGATTGCCGAGCGGTGGAAGCGCAGCACGGACCTCAGCATCCGCCCGTTGCATGTCCACTTCCGTTAGCGTCGCGACCTGCTCCGTCAGGCGCTCGAGGATGCCCGTCTGGATGCGGCCGCGGTCGTAGGCTGTGGAGTAGGGAATCTCGTGGTGAAACATCACCATCGAATACCGCGGAATGAAGCGATCGGGATAGCGGCGCTCGAGCTCGAAGGAAAGCTCCTTGCGCAGCAGGAACTTCGGATCGCGGACCGTGTCGCGCATCTCGACATAGTTCTCGAGCGCCATGGCGGCGATCGCGTCGGTGTTGGGCTTGCGCTCGCGCTCGAAGGCCTGGAAAGCGCGTGACCAGTCGCCGGTCGCCTCGAGCATCCGGTGCAGCTCCGCGCAGTCCTCGAAGCAGCAGTTCATGCCCTGGCCGTGGAAGGGCACCATCGCGTGCGCCGCGTCGCCAAGAAGCACGGCCTTGTCCCTCGCGGCCCAGTGGTCGCAGTAGACGGTGCCCATTCGGCCGATCGGGTTCTCGAGGAACTCGCGCGCCACGTTCGGCATCAGCGGGACGGCGTCGGGAAAATGCCGGCGGAAGAAATCATCGACCGCGTCCCGGCCGTCGAGCGTCGCGAAGCTGTCCGAGCCGCGCAGTGGCAGAAACAGCGTCACTGTAAAGCTGCCGTCCAGGTTCGGCAGTGCGATCAGCATGAAGCCGCCGCGCGGCCAGATATGCAGCGCGTGCTTCTCGACCTGGTGTGTGCCGGTGGCCGAGGCGGGCAGCGTCAGTTCCTTATAGCCGTGCTCGAGCATGTCTTCGGTGACACGCACGCCGAGCTGCCCGGTCATCGCGCGCCGGACGATCGATCCTGCGCCATCGGCCGCGATCAGCGGCGCCATGCGCAGACGATGCGGGTCCCCAGTCACTTCGTTCAGCATCGTGAGCTCGTCGCGGTCGAAGTCGATCGCCCGCGCGGCGTGCAGAAACTTCGGGCTCACGCCGTATACGCGCTGCGCGTGATCGAGCAGCACGCCATTGAGACCGGGCCGCGACACGGAGAAGATCACCTCGTGCGGGCGCTGCCCGTAGGGCACGAAGCTCTGCTGCCCGTCGAGGGCGTGCAGTATGCGGCCGCGCATAGGGATGAGAAGCGGCTCGACCTCCTCGAACACGCCGGCTTCCTTGAGCGCCTCGATGCCGCGCGCGGCGAGCGCGAGGTTGATCGAGCGGCCGGCGTCCATGTCCACCTTGCGCAGGTCGGGGCGCCGCTCGTAGAGCACGACCTTGCGGGCGTTGCGCGCCAGGAAGATCGACATCAACGCGCCCGAGAGACCCGCGCCCAGGATCGTGACGTGCGGGTTCACGCAGCGAGCTCCGCGCCAAGCGCATCCGCAAAGCGCCACGCGTCATCGAAGCTGTTGTAGAACGGCACGGGCGCGGCGCGGATCACGTCGGGCTCGCGCCAGTCCGGGACGATGCCGCGCCTGCGCAGTCCGTCGAACACAGCCCGCGCCCGGTCGCGGTCGACGTGCACGCGCAGCGACAGCGCCGCGCCGCGCGCCTCGGGGTCGGCGGGTGTCACTACCGTGACCTGCTTCGCGAGAATCTCCCGCACAAGCATCTCCAGATAACCTGTCAGCGCCACCGACTTGCGACGCAGCGCCGTCATGCCGACCTCGTCGAAATGCTCGAGCGACGCCATGAGCGGCGCCATCGCCAGGATCGGTGGATTGCTGAGTTGCCAGCCTTCGGCGCCCTGGATCGGGTTGAACTCCGGCCCCATCAGGAACCGCGTCGTCTTGTCATGACCCCACCAGCCGGCAAACCGCGGCAACTCGCGCCGGTGCGCGTGACGCGCGTGTACATAGGCGCCGCCGACGGCGCCGGGGCCGGCATTTACGTACTTGTAGTGGCACCACACCGCGAAATCCGCGCCGCTGTCGTGCAGTGCGACCTCGACATTGCCGATCGAGTGCGCAAGGTCGAATCCGACGAGGCAGCCCTGCGCGTGCCCGGCCCGCGCGATCGCCATGAGATCGAGACGCTGTCCGGTCAGGTACTGCACACCCGGCAGCAGGATCGTCGCGATGCGCGCGCCGTCACGCTCGATTGCGGCTACGATGTCCTCTGTCCGAAGCAACGCCTCGCCCGTGCGGGGTGCGAGCTCGATCAGGTCGCGCGTGGGATTGCCGCCGTGGAAGCGTACCTGCGATTCGGCCGCGTGGCGGTCCGACGGGAAGGCGCCTTGCTCGATCAGGAGCGCGCGGCGCTCCCCTGTCGGGCGATAAAAGCTCGCGAGCATCAGGTGCAGGTTGACCGTGAGCGTGTTCATCGCCACGACCTCCTGCGGGCTTGAACCGACCAGTCGCGCGAGTGCCGGCGCGGCGCGCTCGTGATACGGCATCCAGGGACGCCGCCCGGTGAAATGTCCCTCGACCGCAAGCGCGCGCCAATCCTCCATGCATTCGGCGACGTATCGCTGCGCGAGCTTTGGCTGCGCGCCCAGCGAATGCCCGCACAGGTAGAGGAGCGGCGCGCCGTCCTCACCGCGCGGCAACTCAAAGCGCGCGCGCCAGTCGCGAAGCGGATCGGCGGCGTCGAGTGCCAGTGCGTGCCGACGGTCGAGTTTCACCCCCGGACCTCGCTGGCGGCGCGGATCACGGGACGGCTGGGTGCGGCATCGCTCACGAAGGGCGCGACCTGCAGCTCGAGCAGATACAGACCGTCAAGCAGGCGGTCCGGCACATACGCGAGCTCGGTCACGAGCGCGTTCGCGCGGCTCGCCTCGGCGGCGCGGCGCCCGCCCGCCGGCAACCCCCAGTAGGCCCGGTGCGCCGCGAGGCCGGGGTCGTCGCCGCGATCGAGGCTAGGCAGGTCGACGACCAGGCTCGCGACCCCGCGGGTCACTATCCAGCCGATGCCTTCGGGCAGGAACCAGGGCGTTGGTGCCGACCCTTGATAGTGACGGTAACGCTTCTGCGGGTCATTCGGCATAGTGCGGACGATGAGCGCCGTCCAGGGCAGGCCTTCCCAGCGCTCGGCCGCGGTCGCGAGCACGGCATGCGAGATCTCGCGCGTGTCGGGTGGCATGGTGACGAGCAGAGCCAGCCGCACGGGCTCGGGCGCGTGATCGGCGAGGCTGTGTCCGTCGTCGGTCAGATGACCAACGCACTCGGTGTGCGTCCCGTGACAGTGCGGTGCGAAGGTGTGGATCACGCAGTTGCAGCTGGCGCCACGCCGAACCTCGCCGTTGAAGCCGCCCGCCTCGAGCGGCACGGATGAGGCGGGGACGCCGGCAAAGAATCGAGGCTGCGCGCCTTGGAAATCGAGTGGTATGGCGAGATCCACCGCCACGGCTGCGCCGCGCCAGCATCGCCCGTCGACCGATATCGCGATCCACTCCATGGCGCGGGGCTCAGGGGGCTTGCATAACCGCGCCGCAGCTGCGACAGGTGCGCCGTTCGGGCTTCGACCAGAACCGCTCGAATACCGGTGGCAGCTGCGTCTCGATGTCGCTCACGTGGAGGTACTCCTTGTGGAGCAGCGCATCGCATCGCTCGCAGTACCAAAGGAAGCCATCCTGTTCGTTCGCCAGGCGGCGCCGCTCGACGACGAGCCCGACGGTGTCGGTCTGCCGTTGGGGCGAATGCGGGACGTGGCCCGGAAGCAACAGGATTTCGCCCTGCCGGATCGGCAGGTCGACGCGGCGGCCGTCCTGGATCGTACGCAGCAGCATGTCCCCTTCCAGCTGGTAGAAAAACTCTGCGCCGGGGTCGTCGTGATAGTCGTTGCGGGCGTTCGGGCCGCCGACGACCATAATGATGAGCTCGGCGTCGTCGAACACCTGCTTGTTGCCGACCGGTGGCTTCAACAGGTGTCGGTGCTCGTCGATCCAGCGCTGGAAATTGAAAGCGATCAGCGGCTGCATCCCCGGCCCAACTCGTCGTGCCGGCGGACCCGGCTGGTGGCAGTATAAGGGAGTGTCGCGCGGGCACCGCGCGGTCCGGTGGGCGAAGGCCCCTGGAGGCGAAGCTTATGCATATCAGGCTGTTTTGCGTCGCGTCGCTGTTGGCGGCCTGGCTGCCCGGTCTCGCGTATCCGCAGGCGCCCGCCGACGTGGCCGAACAGATCTCGAAGACAGCAGCGCAGGCGCCGACCCCCGACGCCCCGGGTTCGGTCGCCGACGGCGGGCCGCCGCCGGACACGGTGCCTGCGATCTGGGTCACCAGGGAAGTGTCGTTCGTCTACTTCTCGACCACCTCCCTCTACTACTGCGATGGCCTGCGCGACAAGGTGAGCTGGGTGATGAAGCAGCTCGGCTTGAAGGATGGCTACAAGGTCCGCATCCGCTCCTGCTTCAATACTGGCGGATCCGAAGTGTCGTTCGGCCCCATTCTCGACCCTCTTTCTCGAGCGGAGCAGAACCCGCGAGTGGTGATCGAGGCCGTCGTGCCGCAGCGCGTCACCTCGGAACTGCTCGCCGCGCTCGACGAGCGCTCGGGCGAGGTTGAGCTGCTCGCGCGCGTGCGCGGGGAGTCCTCGGTGGTCGACAACGCGGAAGCGCAGTTCGCGGCGAGCAAGCGCCGCGTGACCTTCGACGACGATTCCCGCCGCGGCCGGGTCGAGGCCGGCGATTGCGACCTGATCCAGCAGATGCGCGACCATGTGTTCGTGCCGCTCGGTTTCAAGATCGTCGAGGACAAGATGAACTGCCTGCCGAACCGCGTGCAGCGCGGCAGCGTCAATCTTCAGCTGGAAGTCCTGGAGCCGTGGACCCCGGAACCTGAACCGGGCCAGTCGGCCGATCCAGGCGCAGCGCAGTAAGCCGTCCTCCCCACACGCATCCGGTGTCGATCGACGCGACGCCGTGCTCGTCGAGGTAGCCGAGCGCCGACCAGTGACCGCAGACGATCCGCTCGCCGGCGGTGCGACGGCCGGGCATCCGGAACCAGGGCGTCAGCTCCTTGGGAAGCTGGTCGAGACCGCCCTTGAAGTCGAGTACGACGCGTCCCCTGGCATCGCATACCCGCAGCCGTGTCAGGCAATTGACGATGAAGCGCAGCCGCGCGTTGCCCTCGAGATCGTCGCGCCACAGGTCAGGCTGATCCCCGTACATGCGACGGTAAAACCGGCCGTTGCGCTCGCTGCGGAGCTCCGCCTCGAGTTCGTGCGCGCAGCGGATCGCGGTCTCGAGATCCCACTGCGGAGGCAGCCCGGCATGCAGCAACGTGACGCCGAGCCCTGGGTCGTGATGCAGGGTCGGACGGGACTGCAGCCAGTCGAGCAGGGGTTCGCGATCGGGCGCTTCGAGCACCGCCTCGAGACCTCGATCGCTCCTCTTGAGCGAGGCGTCGCCGCGGGCCACGGCGAGCAGGTGCAGGTCGTGGTTGCCGAGTACGACGATGGCCGCGTCACCGAGCGCCTGGACACGGCGCAGTACGGCGAGCGAGTCGGGTCCCCGGTTTACGAGGTCCCCGACGAACCACAGCCGGTCTCGTCGTGCGTCGAAGTCGATTTTCGTGAGCAGCGCCTGCAGTTCGAGCGCGCAGCCCTGCACGTCGCCGACGGCGTAGACCGCCACGGCCGAGTCAGTGCAGCATGCCGGGCATGGCGAGCGTGAACGGCGCGATCGGCGCGTCGAATACCTCGCCGCCGTCGGCGACCATACGATAGCTGCCCTGCATTACGCCGACCGGCGTTTCGAGTATGGCGCCGCTCGAGTACCGAAAGCCCTGGCCGGGCTTCAGGTGGGGCTGCTCCCCGACCACGCCCTCGCCCTGGACTTCCTGCACCTTGCCGTTCGCATCGGTGATGATCCAATGACGCGTCATGAGCCGTGCCGCGACCTGACCCTCGTTGCGGATGGTGATGGTGTACGCGAACACGAATCGGCCTTCCGTCGGGTTCGACTGATCCTCGACGTAGCTCGTGGCCACGTCGACCCGGATGCGATGCCCGACTTCAGCCGCTTCCATGGGAGGCGGCCGTGGCGCGGCCGTCCTTGGGCAACCGGACGGCCAGCACGTCGCAGGGCGCGGCGTGCAGCACCGTATCCTCCGTGAAGTTGAAAAGGATGGACACGCCATGGCGCTCACGGCTGCCGATGACGATCAGGTCGACGCCGCGCTCCTGCGCGATCCGCACCACATCCGCCTTGATGTTGCCGGTCTGCACGATGCGCTCGCAGTTCTCGAGACCGAGCCGCTTCGCGAGCTCCGCGATTCGGAGCCGGGCCCGCTCGACCAGCTCGCCCTCGATCTGCACCGCCGGGAGCAGCGCCTCCCCCATGGGCTCGACCGGGACGTACTCGACCACGTGCAGGAGCGTGAGCTCGGCGCCGTAGCGTTGCGCGATCCACTTGCCACGCGTCGCGATGGCGTCGCTGTCGTCCGTCAGGTCCACGCAGAGCAGGATCTTCTGATATTCGCGCATGGCCGCCCCGGAAGTCCCGATGGCCGGATTATATGGTGCGCGGGGCGTGCCACAACTCGCTCGCGACTTAAGACCGGGAGCGCGCGGCGAGGGCGGCGAATTCGGCGGGGGCGAGCGTCTCGGGCCGGGCGCCGGGGTCGATGCCGGCGGACTCGATCGCCGTCGCGTCGACCAGGGCACGGAGGGAATTGCGCAGCGTCTTGCGGCGCTGCGAAAAGGCTGCGGCGACGACGCGGGCGAAGGCGGTGCGGTCGCCGAGGGCGAACGGCGGCTCGGACAGCGGTTCGAGCGCAAAGTACGTCGATTGCACGCGCGGCGGCGGCGAGAAGGCGCCGGTACCGATGTCGAACAGGGGCCGTACGCGCACATGCGGCGCCAGCATCACGGTCAGCCGCCCGTAATCCCGCGTCCCGGGTCGGGCGGCCATTCGCGCTACGACCTCCTTCTGCAGCATAAAGTGCATGTCGGCGATCGCATCGATCTGCTCGATCAGCCGGAAC
>Ga0207701_10001322_pt1 | contig 26146 bp, 20 predicted proteins | sample KBSSwiSSwithPhiX_FD_184294 | JGI IMG/M metagenome (GOLD analysis project Ga0207701, IMG submission 184294) | Switchgrass rhizosphere bulk soil microbial communities from Kellogg Biological Station, Michigan, USA, with PhiX - S5 (SPAdes) (version 2) | ecosystem: Environmental > Terrestrial >... | reverse complement strand
GCGTGTGAGGAAACGACGGGCGGAAATAGAAGCGGACGGCGACGTAGTCGCGCGGCAGATCCTTCAGCGCCGGGCTGCGATCGATTCGCTGCAGTGGTTTGTACTCGGTGTGCTGCTTGAGGATGCCGACTCCGGCCTTCTCGAACCAGAAGAAGCGCAGCAGGCGATACATCGGACCCGGATGCAGCATCTCGACGCGATCGAGGTCAAGCCGCTTCTTCACTTTTTCTACGATGTCCCGGTCCATCTTCTCGACGCGGTACTGCTTCTGATGGCCCGCCTTGTCCCATCGCAGCTCGTTGGCTTCCCGGTATTCGTCGAGCGAGAACAGGTCGAACACGTCCATGTACTCGTCGGTGATGTGGCTGTACCAATACCGCGCGCCACCGCGTGACACGACGATGAGACGCCGCTTCTCGAGGCCGAACTCCTTCAGCGCCCAGTTGAGAAACGGAATCCAGTAGAGCAGCTCGTAGCCGACCTCCCCGACCCACGGTCCAATCACAATCGGCGCGTCCGTCTTCGTGAGCGGTTCCAGCTCCCGGCGCATCGCCTCGGCGTGGGGCGCCGCCGGCAGCTCATCGAGCTGATCTTTCAGCAGCGATGGGATGACGCGAGTCTTCACGACGGGTATCGCGCGCACCGCGTTGAGGAACCAGAGTCCCGGCCGGCGCACGACCTCGAAGCTGTAGTGACGCACGTTCTTGCCAAGACGCGCACGCGCCTTGCGGATGACTTTCGGGCCCATGTGCTCCCTCAGCTGTGCCCTCGTCCAATCGACCACGCCGTGACGAACGATGGAGCGGAACATCAAACGCACACGCCGCTCGTACGGGCGCAGCCCGACGATCTGTTCAAGGATGCGGTTACGAATCGCCCGCAGTGTCTGCCAGATATGCAGCAGACCGGCGAGGACGAAGCACTGCACCGCCGCCCACGTCCCGGCGAGACGGGAAATCTCGGGCTGCCCGTGCCCGCGGATGGTGAAGGTCCAGAACAGGCTCGTCGCGTGGCTGATCCACCAGGGGAAGTACGCGTAGAGCGGTCGCCCCCCCGGAAAGAAGCTGGTGCGCTGCCGGCCAAGGCTGAAGATGCGGCCATACCAGCGACGAAACCAGAGGACCTGTGGCACCTGTTTGAACTGCCCGTAGAGCGCCAGCTCGGTGAAGAGCAGGCGATCCGGCACCAGGACATGGCGGTACACCCCGGCACGCTCCAGCGAGCTGATGCGGTAGAGGCCGTAGACCATGTTGCCGGCGGACATGTCCTTGATGCCGCGCCGCATCCGCACCCAGCGATTGGTCTCGCCGAATGTGTCGAACGCCCACGGGCGACGCTTCAGCACTTCTCCCTCCGCACCGATGCGGCGGTTGAGCGGATACGTCAGCACCACGTCCGGGTTCGCATCGAGTGCGTCGACCAGTTGCTGCAACCACCGCGGATGCCACAGATCGTGATCGCTCGCCCAGGCGAAGTACTCGGCTTCGGGATAGCGTGCACGGGCGGCGTTGAACGCTTCGTGCGAGTTACCGATCAGGCCAAGGCGCTTGGTGTTGCTCTGGTACGACACGCGTGTGTCGAGCGCTTCGTACTCGCGCGCGATCGCCGGCGTGTCGTCGGTCGAGCAGTCGTCGACCAGCACCAGCGCAAAGTCGGTGAAGGTCTGATTGAGGATCGACTCAATCGCCTCTGGAAAATCCTTTGCGTGATTGAAGAGCGGGGAACCGATGATGACCCGTGGCATGAGAACGTTCAGATGCGGACGCGCTTCCAGCCGATCACGTGTTTGTAGTCGCTCTTGGTGGGCGCCTCGTCGAGCATCTTCTGGTACGAGACCTTCAGAATCTGCACCTCACGCGGCCAGTAATACTGCGAGATGATGCGCGTCACGCTGTCGAGCTCGCTGTTCATCGCCGACTTCTCGCGATTCAGGCTGTAGATAAATCGGGCGCCAAGCTCGTACGACTTGGCCACGTACGAAGTCACCTGCGCGCTCGTCATCTCCTGAAACGACACCATATTGACCGCCAGGTCGAGACGATCCGGCGTCAGGTCGGCCAGCGCGGTGTTCGGCATGAAGATGAAGTCGTAGTCGCGCCAGTTCGCGAAGATCCGCTCGGCCGGCTCCTCTCCCCAGAAGCGCACCTTCGCGCCAGGAAAGAGTGTCATCAGGTAGGTGGCCGAGAAGAGGAACAGCTCGGGGAAATCGCTGATGAGATAGGTGGTGTTCGGACAGATCGTCTTGAACTGGTAAGGGAAACCGCCCCACCCCGCGCCAACCTCCCACACCAGCTTCCGCTCACCATCGCCTCTGAATTCGTCGAGCACCGCGCCCTTGTCGAGGGCGAGGAGGACCTCGAAGAACTTCATGGTGTCGAGATTGACCAGGTGCCCGTCGATGTTGAACCCGAAACCTCCGAGCGCCGCGGGCTCCGGCACGAACAGCTCCGGTTTTCCCTGCGCCAGGAGTGCATGCAGCTTGTCGGCGTAACGCACCTGCTTGCGGTCGCGGCCCGAACGATAGTCGTGCACGTGAAGGCCGGTGATGTGGAACGAATGGGCCCGCAGCGTGTCGATGATGAGCGGCGACGCGTCGAGCATGTACTCGAAATTGGCGAGCTCTTCCTTCCAGTAGGCACTCGGCGTGTAATTCGGATCCGCATCAACCTGCGCGCGCATCTCGAACACGCGTTCGCGCACGTACAGGTAGTTCTGAAATCCTGGCGACGCGCGCAGGGCCGCAATCCGCGCTTCAAGCGCCGCCGCCGTCGTGGGCACGTTGATCACGTCGGTCAGCGTCAGCCTCCTTTGACCGTTGGAATATCCGCGCGAACATCGGCTCCGACGGCATCAGCGCCGACCCGGCGTTTGTCCGCCCGGGTGCGGCGACGCTGCCGATTCACTCCGGCCCGACCGGCGAGACGCAGCAACTGCTGCAGGGGGTACAGGACCGCCGGGACCGACGCACGCGGACGCCTGCGAGACGCGAGCGTCTCGAGCGCGTCGACGAGCAGCGGAGTGGCAGCGACGGCCGTGCCATGCGGTCGCACGAATCGTTCAACGAACCGCTCACATGCCGCGCGGCCGATCGCCGGCGACTGAACGGTCTCGGCCACCTGCTGCGCGTGTTCCAGAAGCGACTGCGCCACACGCAGAAAACCGCCGTTCTCCGCCAGGAGATAGCGGAAGTGCAGCGTACCGCCCTGCGTGTCCTGGAACTCGGGCGCCAGCACCGAGTGAACGGTGCGACCGGCAATCGCCGCCTCGATCATGGCGGTGGTGTTGACGCCGACGACCGCAGCGCTGTGATGCAGCGAATCGAAGTAGTCCTGGCGATCGGCTTCGTTGACCGGATTCGCGCCGCGCGGATAGATGACGACGTTGGGAAGATCGCTGAAGTCGGCCTCGAGCCAGTGTGTGGAGTTGTAGGGGTGCGGCCGCACCAGGATGCCAACGTGCTCGAGCGTCGGCTGCGCGCGCAGTGCGGCGATCCATCGCCGGACAAAATGCAATTCGGCCTCCGGCGCGGAAATCGACGCCGTGGATCCGACAAAGAGCACGATCGGCCGATCGGGCGACAACCCGATCTTGCGCGCGAACTGATCACGGGCCGTCGGCGTCCGCTCGAACCATCGATCGAACGGCTGGGCACCGGTGACAACGATGCGTGCCGGGTCGATGCCATGGAACTCCACGGCTTCCGCGAGTTGCTCACGGTTCCAGACGGAGACGAGATCGGGACGAACCCGGATCAGGCCCTTTGTCGTCAGGTGGTCCCAGCTGGCGATGCACGCCGCCGCCGGGATGCCGAGCGCTTGCGCGGCTTTGACCAGATCCGGCTGGCGGCTGCGCGCGGTGACCAGCGGGGTGACGAGCACGGCGTCGGCGTTCCGCGACTCGATGAACCGCTCGAGTCGCCGGTTGCTCGGAACCGCGCGTTCGCACAACGTCAGCAGCGAGACGAGCGTGCGCGTCAGCCAGGCCGTCGAGGTATCGCGGCGCGCGAGAAACCCCAGTTCCGTCGGGACCACCTTGCGCATCCGCTCCCGCAGGTATCTCGCCTCAGCGAATTTGGGATGGTAGTAGCGGACGTAATCGATCGTCCCGCGGAGCGCGCGCGTCACGTACTCCCAGACGGCGTCGTCTGGCAGCGGTGTTCGTGCATCGTGAACGGTGACACCGGGAACAGCGGTCAGCGCCTCTGCGCCTTCGGCCTGCTTGTGGGGATTGTCGAAGACGACATCGACGTGATGACCTCGTGCCGCAAGGCCGCGGACGGTTGAGTCGAAGTAGCGCAGATACCCGGGGTACTGCATCACGAACAGGAATCGACGGCGCTTGTCGGTCATGCCTCGGGCGCAAGCTCCGCGATGGTTCCGGTCTTCCCGCTGATGACATCAACCAGCGGCAGCCCGGCTTTGGCGATCTTCTGATACACGTCCTTGCCGCGCGTGATGTTGAGCGGCGCACGATAGCCGCGCGCCACCTCGATCTCGCGGATATCGGGCGCCAGGTCGTTGCGGAGGAAGAACGCGTTCACGCGCTCGGTGACGACGAGCCGGTAGCCTTTTCTGCGGCCGAGATGAGCGAGCGCTGCCAGAGAGGCACCGCGATAACCGCGATTACCGATCGCGCTCAGATCGAATTCGGACGAGTACGGGATCGTGACCGCACGTTCAGCACCAAACAGCCAGTTGTATTCGATGGCGACGACGCGCGGCGAGCAGGCGGTGACGGCCTCCCACACCCAGTAGTCCATGCCATCGATGTCGATGCTCAGGAAATCGATTTCGCCGGTGACGCCGAACTTCTCGAGCATCGCATTGACGCCTTCTCTCGTCACCCGCTGCTTCGCCGTGCGGACCGGATGCCCTTTGAACCGCACGGTCACTTTATCGATGGACGCGGTCTTGGCATCGACCATCAGGCCGCTCCAGCCGCACTCCTGCGCGAGAAAGCCCGAGTTGCCGCCGTTCATGCCGCAACCGATCTCAACGAAGCGCCGGTCGGTCGTGCCGATACGCTTGAACAGGGCGAGGAGCAGGCCGTCTTCCTCATTTTGGGAGAGATAGCCAAAGCGGTCGGCGAGCAGGTCGTAGGGCGGCGGCAGGGCAACGTCCTCGAGATACAGCTTGCGGACGATCGCCGGAATGAGATCGATGTTCTGCTTCAGATCCGTGACCACTCGCTCAAGCTTGTCCAGGCGAACTGCGATCTCCTCGAGCGTGGCCGCCGGATTGGGTTGGCGGCCGTCAGCCGACGCGGTGGATTTTCTAGGCGTAAACAGTTTCATTCGACGTGTTGATCACTGAATGACAGGCTGCGGCGCGCGCTGAAAGGTCGACGTGACCAGGTGTGCGTCGGCGACATCACACGCCAGGAATCGTCCCGCCCCCATGCGGTCGAACGTCCGCAGTGCGTGGTCCAGGTGAAAGGGCACCAGTCTGTCGCGGGCAGAGAAGAACGAGAGTGCATCTACGCCGTACAAGGGCGCCAGATAGGAGAAGCCGCCGTAGGTACCGATGAAGCCTCGGGCACGCGCCACGACTGCGCTCTGCGCCGCGAGGTTGTCGCGAATGTCCGTGGCAATCGTCTGCACGCCGGCGCCGCCGCCCAACGCGTCGCGGTGATCGTCGAGCTGCGCGGTGGTACTCAACAGCACGACCGGCATCTGTGCGGCCGCTGCCGCGATCGTTCGCTGCACGAACGCCCTGTTCTCCGCGGAATCCGGGAAGGACTGACTGAAATAGAACTTGGCCGCGATGTATTCGGCCGGCAGTGTGCTCGTCACGGGATGCGCTGGAGGCGATGACAGCGGGCGGTATCGAAGAAACGCATCGATCGGCTCGAGCACCGCCTCTTCCTTCCAGTAGCCGGTGAACAGGCGATACATCACCTGCGGATGCAGAAGGCGGACACGACTGATGCCTGCCTGCGCCAGCACGGCAGACAGCAGCCGTCGATCGAACGTCGAGATCCGATGCTGCTTCCACGTCGGTGCGTGATCACGGAATTCCTCAGCGCTGATCAGGTCGAACACTTCTACGCTGGTGCCTGTCAGGTCGCGATACCAGAGACCGGCGCCGCCGCGCGTCACCACGATGAGACGCTGACCGTCGATCCGCGCCCGCTCCACGAGCCAGCGCACGAATGGGATCCAGTAAAGCAGCTCGAAGCCCACTTCACCGCACCAGGGACCGACCACGATCGGGCGATCCGATCGGCCGAGCAGCGCTGCCCGTCGCGTGGCCGCGCGATGATGGTGCGCCTGCTCACGCAGCTCCGTTGAGCCTTCGGTCGCCAGCGACAGCAGGCGATCCTGCTCCTTGGCGCGCCCGAGCAGATCACGCACCCGCTGTCGGAGCGCGGCCAGCGCCTCGGACTGCTCGCTCAACCGCCGGCGCTGACGACCAAGCGCCGGGATGAGACGTGAAAGGATCGTCACAATGCAGGATGCAGAATGCAGAATGCAGACACTGCAGTGCTGACATCGTTCTCAGCCTGCATTCCGAATTCTGAATTCTGCATTACATGCGTACCGACGCCGATACCTGCTCCGTATCGAGCTGACTGCGTTCGAGCAGACGCGCCAACGGCCCACGTTGCTCGCCCAGCGCCAATCCGAGGACGCTGAGATCGCTCGTGTCGAGCACCACGTACGAGCCACGCTTGAAGCGTCCGAAGACGCGGCGCGCCAGCTCCAGGTGTTGCACGTTGAATTTTTCGCGATGCGAGTAGAACGCCAGCGACGTGACGCCGTAGAGCGGCGCCAGATAGGACAGTCCGCCGTAAGTGCCGACGAAGGCGCGCGCCTTGCTGATCACCTTCGTCTGCACCGCGAGGTTGTTCTGCGGCGTCATCAGGTGATCGACGGTGTGAATGCGCGAGCTGCGGCCCGGACGCATGTCCCAGTGATCGTCGATGTGCAGATCCGGATTGAGCAGCACCACGTCATTCGTCTCCGTCAGCGTGTCGAGCAGGCTGGTCACGAACAGCTTGTTCTCTTCCGTGTCGGGGAACGACTCGTTGAAGTAGAAGCGCACGGCGATGTAGTCGCGCGGGAGCCCGGCCGTGACATCGGACGCATCGATCGCCGGCAGGCGCTGGAACGACGCGAACTCGTCCACCAGGCCGATCGACATCTGCTGCTTCCAGAACGGATAGAACAGCCGGTACATGTACATCGGATGCAGCGTGTCGAGGCCCTTGGCGCCGATGTGCTGATACACCACCTTGAGAATCTCGCGATCGAACTGGGACATCAGCAGATGCTTCTGCTTCGCTTCCGCGAGCCGCTGTTCGTTTTTGACGCGGAACTGCTCCGGCGTGTAGAAGTCGAACAGATCGATGTAGGTTGCGCCGATGTCGCGGTACCACGCGCCCACGCCGCCGCGCGAGACGACGATCAGCCGCTCCGGATCGAAATGGCGATAGGTCTTCGCCCAGTTCAGAAACGGAATCCAGTACAGCAGCTCGAAACCAACCTCGCTCAGCCACGGGCCGACGATGATCGGCCGATCGCTGCGCGCCATCTTCTGCAGCGTTCGCGGGATGGCCACCATCTCCTCGGTTGGCGTACTGCCATCCGCCGTGTGGGTCACCACGCGCGGCACGATGTAGCGCTTGGTGAATCGCTTCATCGCCGGCATGCGGAAGACGATGTCCAGCAGCCAGAACATCCGCTTCCAGAACCAGTTGCCGATCGTCAACGGCCGCAACTGCTTCTCGCGCTTCTTGGTGAGCCGCGAAATCGCCCGTGCGGTCTTCATGACCCACGCGATCGGATAGAGCGCGACTCGCAGCGGATACAGCCAGAACGGAAGATGCTCGGGCTTGCGGCGTGGCTGACGCGCCAGTTCCTCGACGGCATCGGCCAGGATCGGGGTCGCCGGCACATCGAAGCCCTTCGGCCGCACGAACGCTTCGACGAAGGCCTTCAGCCTGCGCGCATCCTCGGCGGTGCGGTCGAGCGCCACCGACAGCTCGCGCGCGTGCTCGTCGAGTGTGTCGGCCATGTGCAGCAGCCCACCGCCCTCCTTCAACAGGTAGTGGAAGTGGAGCGTGCCTTCCTGCGTGCCGGCGTACTTCGGCACCCGTACGGAATACACCGGACGGCCGACGATGCCCGCTTCGATCTGCGCGCTGGTGTTGACGCCGACCGCGGCAATCGCGTGATACATCGAGTCGAAGTAGTCGTTCTTCGACGCCGCGTCCACCGGGTTGGCGCCGCCACGTGGCCAGAGCGCCACATCCTGGAACTGGTCGAAATCGAACCGCTGCCACGGCTGCGTGTTTTCAGGGTGCGGGCGTATCAGGATTCCGGCCTGGCGGACACGCGGGTCGGGCGCGGACCGCACGGCGCGGATCCAGTCCGCCACGAACTCCGCTTCGTCCGGCGCGATGAACTGTGACGAACACAGGTAGAGGAAGAACGGCCGCTCCGGAGACAGTCCGATCTTCGCGCAGAACTCCTCGCGCGTCGTGCTGGGGCGACGGGCGAACCACTGGTCGTACACCGGTGCGCCGGTCACCGCGACGTCTTCAGGCTTGACGCGGTGCATCGACACCGCTTCGCGCTTCTGCGCCTCGTTCCAGACGTAGACGCGATCGGGCAGCACGCGAATCAACCCTTTGTTCGTCAGGTTGTCCCAGCTGTGCACGCAGAGCGCGCTGCGGATGCCGAGCGCACGCGCGGCCTTCACGTACTCGACCTGATCGGATCCGAGATCGACGAGCGGCGTGATCAGCACGACATCCGGATTCTGAGTGGCCACGATGTCGCGAATCCATCGATCCAGCGGAAGCGCACGTTCAACCGTGCGCAGCATCGCGGCCGCAGCGGCGTTGCCCGCACGCGTCCGGAAAATCGGCAGGCGGAAGAACAGCCGGATCGCGCGTGGAATGCGCAGGCCCGCCCGATCCCTGAGCGCCGTGGCGTCCTCGTATTCAGGCGTCAGGTAGCGGACGTAGTCGGTGGTGAACCGCAGGACGCGCGCCAGCCCCAGCCAGAACCGCCAGGGCGTTTTCTTGCCCAGTTCGAGGTAGGTGATCTCGGGATGGTCGTTCGTCAGCTCCCACAGCATGCGGCCGTCGCCGAGCTTGTCCTGCATCATGAACGCCAGGTGGATCTGATGGCCGCGCCGAGCGAGCTCTTTCAGTGTCGACGTGTAATTCCGCAGTGCGCCCGGATGGCGCATGGAGAACAGGATTTTCATGCGGTTATAACTTGTCCACCGAGGCGGTCTCCTCGCGATTGAAGAACCACAGACCCATCACCATCGTCAGCACGATCAGCGTGAGCGAGACCGTCGCCGACCCCCGTGAGAACGAACCCTGCCCGAGCGTGCCCCACTTGAACGCCTCGACGACGGACGACATCGGATTGAGTGCGACCAGCCAGGCGTACTTGCTCTGGGACGACAGTGGATACACCACCGGCGTCAGGACAAACCAGAACGGCGTGATGTAGCGCAACGCATACCGCACGTCGCGATAGCGTGCCTGCAGCACCGACGTCCACAGCCCGACGGCGATCGCGAAGAACAGGCTGACGAAGACCGCTGCGGCCGAGACGAGCAGACGCGGACTGACCGTGACATACCAGATGCCGTCGCGCTGGTGGAAGATGACCACCGTGATCGCGAGCACCACGACGAGGACCGCGAGATACACGAGGCCGGGTGCGACCGCCGACACCGGGAGAATCAACCGCGGAAAATACACACGGGTGACGAGGCGCCGGTTCCGCTCGACGCTGCGCGTGATGTAGAAGAGCGACCGCTCAAAGACCGTCCACGTCACGGTCCCGCAGAGGAAGAACAGAAAATACGGAAGGTTGTCGACCTTCTGCGCCTGATCGAGCATGTTGCCGAAGAGGAGGGCGTTGAGCCCGATGGGGCCAGCCACGCGCATCAGCAACCAGATCCAGCCGAGCGCACTCCTTCGATACAACGAGGTCACCGTGGCGGACGCGAAGTACCACCAGAGGTATCGGTAGGACCAGAGTTCGCGGACGCGCGCGAAGGAGCCGTGCTGACGCGGCTCGATGACCCACATGCCGGGTTGCGCGGCGAACGCGTCAGACGCGGACGGCATCGGCCTCCATCTGCATCGCCCAGTCGAGGGTCGGGTTCACCAGGCCCTTCCGGTGGCGGCCGTCGTCGGCCGTGACGCCCTGTTCGCCGTAGACCATGAACGCCAGGGCCTTGTTGACGATCAGCGCGTGCTCCTCGCCTTCCCCGCGGATCAGCATGATGCTGACGTTGACGGTGTAGGTCGTCTCCGCGAGGAGATTGGCCGGAATGCGCACGACGGCTTCGTAGGCAGAGTCTGCCTGCACGGCGAGCAGGTCAGGCTGCATCGAACGAAAGACCAGCACGCCCTTCGACATCAGGTCGATCGCGCAGCGGACACGCGCCTTCGCGCGTCGGGTGCGGAAGCGGATGCGGACGTACACGTCCTCGGCGCGGGGCGGCGATCCGATCTCGCGGCCATCGCTGGCGAGCAGTTTGACGTCCACGATCTCGCCGTATTTCACCGCGTGACTGGTGCCTTTGTAGCCGGGCGCGGCGGCGAGCATGTCCCAGGCTGCATTCTGGTACTCGGTCACGACCTCTTCCGGCGCGCCATCACGATGCAACGCGCCTTCCTTCAGCCAGATGACGCGGTCACAGATGCGCGAGACCGCTTCCATGTCGTGCGACACGAACAGGACGGTGAGGCCCTTCTCACGGGCCAGCTCACGCACCTTCTGCAGACACCGCTCCTGAAACGCGAGATCGCCGACCGCCAGGATCTCGTCGGCCAGCAGGATTGACGGTTCCATATTGATGGCCACCGAAAACGCCAGCCGCAGATACATACCGCTCGAAAAATATTGAAGCGGCGTGTTCACGTGATCCGGAATCTCGGCGAATGCAATGATGTCGTCGAGGCGGCGCTGCACGACCGCGCGCGGAATGCCGTTGAGCGCCGCGTTCATATAGATGTTTTCCAGCGCCGTCGCCTCGTCGTCGAATCCGGCACCGAGCTCGAGCAAGGACACCACGCGGCCGTGCCCGCGGACGCGCCCGGCGGTCGGCTCGATCACGCGGGCGATGACCTTGAGGAGGGTGCTCTTGCCGGCACCGTTCGAGCCAACGATGCCGAGCACCGTGCCCTGATCGACATCGAAGGACGCGTTGCGCAGCGCCCAGAGTTCTCGGGCGTTCAGGATTTCGCGCGTCAGCGGGATCGCGAACATCCGCCGGATCCGATCCAGCCGCGATTCGGTCCGCGGTGGTGCGGCATCCGCCTGCGGAATCCAGTACCGCTTGCTGACTCCCTCGACGATCAGGCTTTTCACGGTGCGAGACGAAGCTCCGCCCTCTCAGTCACAAATGCGAACGTGCGACTGCCGCATCACCAGCGGCTGCGCGTCAGACGCGCGGCCGGCAATCCTCAGCACACACGGGCGTTCTCAACGGATGCCGTGCCGAGCTGGTTTTCTGATCGGTCACGCGACGACAGGCATCCGGTTTGGCGCTGAGCTTTCCGCGACGCGCGCAAAGCCGTGGTGTGAGGGGACAAACAGAATTAAACGGGTGTCGATTGCCAGCTCGGCTGGGTCGTACAAACCGAGCACAGTGTACAGCATACGAACAGCCGCCAGCAACAAACTCTGCGTCGCTTAGGGCACATGCCTGAGTGGACTCGGCGGGGTCGGGATCAGGTGATCTCCACCAATGGAAGCTTGTGCTTCTCCGCGTATCGAAAGACGTCCTCACCCTTCTGCATGAGGACGTCGTATTTCTCGAGCAGCCGATACGCGTGCGACGCGTCACACGCAGGAACGTGCGTCGCTACGTCGTGACGCAGAAAAAAGGCGTTCACGCCGGCTGGCTCGACCGCAACCAGGCGATACCCTTTTCTCGCATTCAGCTTCGTCAGTGCCTGCAACGACGCCCCGTAATACATCGAGTGATGGCGCTGTCGATCGAATTGCGGATCGTACGGAATCGTCACCGAGCGATCGGGACCGAACATGGAGTTGTATTCCAGGATCAGCACCCGCGGTGACGATGCGGTCACCGCTTCCCAGATCCAGTAGTCATTGCCGTCGAGATCGAGGCTGAAGAGATCGACCTCGCCCGCATAACCGTGCTCCGTGATGAGCGCGTTGATGTTCTCCCGCGTGATCCAGGCGGCGACTGCAGTCGTCATCGGAAACCGCCGGGCCACCTGCAGCATGTGCTCACGGTGACCATCGACCATCAGACCCACCCAGCCCCATTCGCGCGCCAGAAAACCGCCGTTTCCGCCGCTGAGGCCCGAGCCGATCTCAATGAACTTTCTCGTCGTCGGACCGGCTTCGTGCAGAAGCGCCAGCGTCAATCCGTCTTCCTGGTTCTGCGAGCTCAGACGGAACCGCTGCGCGGTCAGACGCTCGGGATACGGGAGCGACGCTGGATCGATATAACGCGCACGGAGCAGCGCCTGGATCGCTGGCTCGAGGTGGCGGGTACGCAGCCAGATCTTGTGCAGCGTGTCGCCCTGCGCTTCCAGCCGTTCGAGCCGGCGGTTGATCTGCGCGAGCTGCTCTGTCTGCCGTGCGCCGGTGAGAACGTTGCGTAGTCGCTTGAAGAAGGCCATCGAGGAACGTCCCGGCCGCCGGCTCAGCGTGTGTCCGAAAGGCTGCGCTCGGCTTCGCGCCCCGCGGTGACCAGATCCGAGAGCGCCTCGGCCAGGCGGGTGGCCGCCAGGTCGTTCAGTGCGCGCGTCGTCGACGTGATCACGGCGAGATCGGCGAGCAGCAGTTGCGCAGCCAGCCGATCGATTTCATCCCAATCCGAGCGGTTGTCAGCTCGCAGCACGCCGGTCAAGGCGGCAACCCGGCGCAGGAGCTCGTCGACCTGCGTCGTCGCAATTTGCTGGATGTTGCGGTCGACGGCATCGTCTCCGGTCGGCTGCCGGACGACGGCAGGCGGGCCGATGGCCGCCATTAACAACTCCAGCCGCTGGTTGGAATCGTTCATCTCGGTCGCATCATATCCGAGGCCCAAGGGCCAAGGCCTAAGGCCTAAGTATGAGTTGGGAGTTGGAAGTTGGGAGTTGTTAGAATCCACCCACCGCATGGGCATGCTGCATTCGCTTCTTGGCGCGGTCGGCCTTGCATCAGCAGGTCAGGCCCGTACGCTCACCGCTCGCGTCGACACTGCCGAGCGGCGAGCCACCGAGCTGAAACGCGCCGTGGACGAAGCTCGCGAAGAAGCGAAGCGGTGGAAGGGGAAGGCCGGAGAGCTCACCGAGCGCGTTGCGAAGGCCGAACAGGCCGCCGAGCGGCTCCCCAAAGTCGAGCGCGAACTGCAGCAAGTCAAGGCGCGCGATGAGAAGCATGTCGCCCAGCTGGCCGAGGTTCGTGAGCGCATGCTGCGCGCGGAGCGGTCGGCTGCACTGAGCCAGGAACATCTGACCGCGACCGAGGCGAAGCTGGACGTCATCGAGGCCGCGTTGGGCGTACTCGACCGGCGGACCAGAAAGCCGCAGTGACTCCAGCCCTGACGATCGTCGTCACCGGACGGAACGACGGCTACGGCGGCGACTTCAACGCGCGGTTTCTTCGCACGCTCGCGTTCAACCACGATCGCCTCGTCGAACGCGGCGTCACGCACGAAATCGTGCTGGTCGAGTGGGCGCCGCCGGCGGATCGACCGCAGCTTGGCAATCTCGTGCGCGAGGCGCTGCCGAACATCGGCGACGTGCTGGAGACCTACCTGGTCGATCCTCGATACCAGGAGGCCTGCAGTCTGAATCCCAAGCTCGCCTACCTGGAATACCTCGCGAAGAACGTCGGCATCCGACGAGCACGCGGGGGGGCGATCCTCGCGACGAACACGGACATCTATCTCGGGCGGGGCGTCGTCGAGGCGCTCGCGGCGGGCACCATCGACTCCCGCACGGTATATCGCGCGACGCGCACGGACGTGAAACTGGGCGCCGATGAAAGCCACGTGCACTGGGACCTGCTCGAAGACCCGCGCAACCACACCACCTACAAGACGATTCAGCCGCCGTTGTATGCGGGCGGGTCCGGTGATTTCATCCTGCTCGAGCGGGACAGCCTGCACGCCCTGCGCGGCTTCAACGAAGTGTACCGGCTGGCGCGCGTGGGGATCGACGTGAACTTTCTGGTGAAGGCGTACTCGAGCGGCTATCGCATCGTCGACATCGGCTCGCCCGTCTATCACACCGCTCACGTCGGGAGTTTCCGGACAACCAAGAACGTGGCCTCGTCCGAGACGGCCGAAGCCGCCTGGGGCTCGCGGGGCTGGCCCTCGCGCGACGTCATCTACGACAACCACGATGCCTGGGGTCTCCGCGACGCTCCGGAGCGCCGCATCGACACGAAGACGAGGTGGCTCGATTTCTCCTGGGATGCCGTGCCGCCGCTGGCCGATCTCCGCCGGCTTGTCCTCCCCGCCGCGCGCGTCGGTCGGCCGCTGGTGTCCGAAACCACCGACTCGTGACAACCGCGCATGGCTGACAGCGTGTCATCGCAGCGGCCATGGCGACTCCACGCCGCGGTTCTACTCGCCTACGCCGCGGTGGCCGTTGCGTTCTCCTGGCCGCTCTCGGCGCATCTGCAGACTCATCTCACCGGCAGTGTCGGTAGCGATACCGGAGTGTATGTCTGGAACCAGTGGGTCTTCCGGCACGAGCTCGTCGACAACCGAAGCCTCCCGTACTTCACCGGTGTGCTGTTCGGGCCGGATCATCTGACCGACTTGAGCCTGCACAACTACACGACGTTTCAGAATCTCATCGCGGTTCCGCTCGCGGGCATGCTCGGCGTCGTCGAGACGTTCAACATCGTGTACCTGCTGATGGTGGTCCTCACCGCGTACTGCACGTTCCTCCTCGCAAGGCATGTCACTGGCGGCGCGCTCGAGTCGTTCATTGCCGGTTTCCTGTTTGCCTGGAGTCCCGTGCTCGTGACCCGCGGCATGGGCCACTTCAGCCTCGTCGCCGCCGCGCCGCTGCCGATCTTCCTGCTGATCCTGCTCACAGCCGACGGCCGCGAACGACTCCGCGATGCCATGGCGCTCGGTCTGACGATGGCATGGGCGGCGACCACGGACGTGTACTACGCGATCTACTGTCTGCTGATCGGCGCCGTGTTTCTCGTCGCGCGCGTCGTGTCGATCGCGCCGAGCCGGCACGCCGGACGGGAACGCGCCGCCTGGGGACTGAACGTCGCGATCCTGTGCCTCGCCGGCCTCATCATCGCGATTGCCGCGAGCGGCGGATGGGAACTGACCGTGGCCGGGCGCACGCTGCACCTCCGCAGTCTGTATACACCTGTCCTCGGATTGACCATCCTCGTGCTGATTCAACTGGCACGGACGTTCCGCGTGTCGCTCGTGCCGTTGACGAAGAACGATGTCTATCGTTTCGTCGGCCTCACCGCCGCGACGGCCGTGATCAGCGCCGTCTTCGTGTCGCCGGTGCTGTATGCAGCAGCCGTCCGCATTGCGCAGGGTGAGTTCGACACACCCGCGATCTACTGGCGCAGCAGTCCACCGGGCATCGATCTGCTCGCCCTGTTTCTGCCTAACCCGAATCATCCGCTAGCGCCCGACTGGATTGCGCAGTGGCTGACCAAACGGCCCAACGGCTACCTCGAGAACGTGGCGTCCGTTCCCTGGGTGGCGATCGGCATTCTCGTGCTCGCGTGGCGTTCGGGCTGGCGTCCGAATCGATGGTGGGCCGCGCTCTGCCTGATGTTCGGCCTGCTGGCGCTGGGGCCGTTCCTTCACGTTGCGGGCATCAACACGTACGTCCCTGGGCCATGGGCCTTCCTGCGTTACGTGCCACTCATCGGACTGGCCCACACGCCTGCCCGATTCAGCATCGTCCTGATGCTGGCGTTCGCCATCGTCGTCGCCGACGCACTGCGCGAATTGGGCCGTAGGAACCCTTCACGTCGCCGGGCGTTGCTCATCGCCGCCGGCGTCCTTCTTGCCGCGGAGATGCTGCCAGCCCCGCTGGCGCTGTATTCCGCCGAGATTCCACCGCTCTATCGCCGCGTTGCGGCGGCACCGGCAACCGTCACGCTGCTCGAGATTCCATACGGAGTGCGTGACGGCGTCTCGAGCGTCGGCAATTTCACGGCACGGACGGAGTTCTTCCAGACGGCACACGGCAAGACCGTCATGGGCGGGTACCTGTCACGAATTCCTCGGCGCCGCGTCGATGAACTGCAGAGGGATCCGGTGACGCGTGCGCTGGCGATTCTGAGCGAGAACCGCCAATTGAGCCCGAACGACGAGACCGCGATGCTGGAGGACGCTCCCGCGTTCCTTCGCAAGAATCACATCGGCCTCGTCGTCATCGATCGCGAGAAGACGAGCGCTCTGTTTCAGGGGCTCGTGATCAAAGCGTTCCGGCTGCGGCATCTCGAGACAAACGGTTCGCTCTCGCTGTTTGCCACGGATGTTCCTTCCGCCTGAAGGCGTACGAACATCGATTACCTGTAACAGGGCCAGCCCGTCGTTTTGTCTGGCATTGATGGCGGCAGATCCCGCCTGACCAGGATGCTGTAGCGAGCGCCCTCGACTTCGAATGACGCACCCGTCGTGTAATTGCGCTCAACGTAGCTGACGAGGCCTGGGAACGCCCTGCCAGCGGCGGGAGTCTCCGCGCTGTTGGTCATAACAACCGGCGGCCGGTATCGCATCACCTTCGCCATTTCCAGGCGCTGCTCGCTCTCGACGTCGGCAAAGCTCGAAAAGAAATACAGATGACGGCCGGCCATCAGTCGATCCGACTCGTAGTAGATCTCGGGCGCATACCACAGCACGAGCAGGCGGTCGCGTGGCGCGACACACTGCCGCACGTACTCGGCAAGGCGTGCCGTCGGTAATTCCTCATCGCCGCCGCGGAGGCGCGACGGCGGCGAGGCCACGAGATTTGTCGCCAGCTGCCGCCAGGTCGCGTACGCACGGGCCGACTGCCCTTCGCCGGTTAGCCATCGGACGCGCGTTTCGAATTCCCCGGCCACCGCGACGCTCTTGAACGTGAGCAGCAGAACTCCGGCGCTGACGATCCACGCCGGCCACTTCGACAGTGCCGACAGCGGCGGCCGCAGCAGCGTCGCCAGCATGACGCCAAGCAGGATCGTCGGCAGGACCAGCACTTCTGTTGACCGCAGACTGTATGGTTCGCGCACCAGCGCCACGTTGACAATCACGGTAAACAAAGCGAACAGGAGCAGCACCCGCGGCGACACGGCCGGAGGAAGTCGCCGGCTGATGGGTAAGACGATCAGCAACACTGCGAGAAGCGGAATCGCGTGCACGATCACGGCCGCGACCATTCCAGCTTCAAACGGACGGTCAATCCCCGGCAGAAGCGTCAGGCGCAGCAACCGTGTCTTGAAAAGCGCCCGGTTCAGGAGTGGCCACTGCGCTCGGCTGAACGTACCGCTGGCTCGGTCCATCCTCGAGGTGTCCGAGATCTGCGGGTCATCAACGAGTGCGTGCAGCAGATCCAGCGAGCGCTCGGAGAGACGCACGCGTTCGAGGTCCTGACCTTCGTCCGCCGTGTGTGTCAGTCCGTACTTCTGGAGCGTCGTCGCGCGCGCCTCGGACGACAGCCCGGCCTCCCAGCGAATGATGATTTCCGGCGCATACCACTCGGCGGGCTTGGTGCCGATGTAGTCAGCCACGGATTGCAACGGCCAGTAAAGATACGAGCGCGACCGTACATTCTCATCGCTGAACGTGGCCACATCGAGCGCGGCAAACCCGACGGGGCCGAGTGCAGTCATCACGAACAGCAGATATGGCAGCACCGCCAGCAACGCAATCGAAGCGGCGATCGCGGTCCGACGCATCGCCTCGCGCGTCCACCCGTGCGCTGCGGCCATGCTCAACGCAACGCCGATCGCCACCAGCACACCATGGTCGTGACGCCAGTAGAAGGCCGCCGCCACAGAGACACCTCCGATGACCGCCTTCCGCGCCGACGGCCACCACACGTAGCTCCACCACAGCGATGCCGATATCGCGTAGACGAGCCATTTCGGATACGCATACGTGCGAGGGATCGCCACGATGAACAGGGACGCGCACACGACCGCGACCCATGCCGATCCCGTCATCGTCCGGATCACACGGAAGACAAGAAACACCGCGATGGCGGTCGCAATGCCGACGACGATCGCTTCCGACAGGAGGCGATAGCCGAACACCACCTGAGAAACCGCGCTTACCGCTTCCTGCAGCGTGGTGCTGATATCCCAGAAGTCGCGCAGCGGTAGATCGCCAGCGAGGAGCTGGCGCGCATACGTCAGATGCTGATAGTCGTCGTTGCCCGCCGCTCCCATCATGATCGCTTTGTGCAGACCGGCGATCACCGCGATGACGACACCAGGGATGTGATCGAGTGGGCGGGGTTCGGCGCCCGTCCTCACCGGCCGCGGTGCTCCCCGGTCAGCCTGCCGCCGAACGTTCGTTCGTACCAGCCGACCATCTCCTCGATGCCCTCGCGAAGTGTCACGCGCGGCGTATAGTCACCGGTGAGGGCGCGCAGGCGCGTCGCGTCCGCCGCCTTGCGCGGTGCGCCATCGGGACGCGAGCGATCAAACACGATCGATGGATGACGGCCCGTGACGTCGCACACCAGCGCCACCAGTTCAGCCACGCTGGTCGCGTCCTCGTACCCGATGTTGACCGGGTCGCCCGTCTCGCTCTCGATCACACGGGCGATGACTTCGGCCGCATCCGTACCATGCAGCAGGTTGCGCCGCTGTTCACCGGAGCCCCACACGACAAGCGGATTCTCGCCGTCAAGCACACGCTTGACCAGCGACGGCACGACGTGCGCCCTCTCAGCCGACCGCCACGGGTAATTGGCACCGTAGACGTTGAACGGCCGGATCACCGTGGCTCGCAGGCCCACTTCACTCGACAGATACTCCGCGGCCAGTTCCTGGATGCGCTTGGCCCATCCGTACCCGGCGTTGACCGCCTCGGGCGATCGGACAAACGGATTCAGCTCCGGCGTCGGCACCTCCGCATCGTCCGGATACACGCACGACGAGCTGGTCACGATCACGCGTCGAACGCCACGTTCGGCGGCAGCACGAAGCGGCACGAGACCGCAGAGAATGTTGTCGATCAGCATCTCTCCGTGATGCGTCCGGCTGAATCCGACGCCTGACACCTTCGCCGCGAGGTTGATGAACAGATCGCAATCGCGCAGGACCTCCAGACAGGTCTGCCGATCTCGCAGGTCGCCTTCGACGATGCGCGCGGCGGCCGGAGCCGCCGCGGCGGGCCGACCGTTTTCGAAATTGTCGACAATCGTGACGTCCGCGCCGCGTGCCACGAGAACGGGCACGAGGTACGAGCCGATAAATCCACATCCACCGCCAACGATGACGCGTCTGCCTGTCCAGGATCGGGTCATGAACGCTGTATCATGCCATCGATGCTTTCCGTTCGCCCACGCGTTGCTGCCTGTGGACACGTCGCCATCGTGGTTTTGTCCGGCGTGATTATCGCGGCATGTAGTCGCAGTGATCCGGCGCTGCAGACAGCTGTCGATTCGCAGCTGGCCGTCGATAGCGTGACGGCGACACTCAATCTCGACGTCAGCGTCACGCGCGGGGTTGTCCATCTGGCGGGCGAAGTGGCCTCGCGCGAGCAGCAGCGTCGCGCCGTCGAAGTCGCGCGAGCCGTGCGCGGTGTCAAGGACATCGTCGACGAGATGCATTTGAGCGACGCCGCGATTGCCGCGGCGGTCAAACGTCTGCTGAGGGAGGACCCGGTCATCGGAAAGATTCCGATCGAGGTCGTCTCGAACAACGGCTACACACACCTCGGGAGCGACCAGACGACCAAGGAGGAACGAGCCCGGGCGGTGGAGATCGCCAGGAAGGTCGATGGTGTCACGCAGGTCGAGGACAATATGCGGTAATCAGGAGATGGACCGTAGCGGCCACGGCAGCGTTACACAGCAACGCGAGTGCCGCCAGCGTCGAGCTTTTTCCGGGCGGCGCACGTCGTAACCGGCCGAGTCCGGTTCCCTCCGCGGCCTTCGTCGTGAACAGCAGAAACGCGACCTGCGGCCGACCGTTGATGGTCAGCCGGCCATTGACGGGGCCAGGCACAGCCCACAGCGACAGTCGACGCCCGTTCAGATTGCCGACCGTTACATCGAGGCGATAGGCGCGCCAGCGGGAGTCGGCGATCGGCTGGAACCGAATCACGCAGCACCCGGCAGCCGGGGGCGCCAGTTCAACCGTCGCTGCGCGGATCTCACGGACCACGGCGCCGGACGTGTCGACTTCGACGAGCCGTGCGCGCAGCATCGCCGGACGCTCGCCAGGAGTGATGCTGCCATCGAGACGAACCTCGTTGAAGCCGTCGGCGCCGACGTCCACCCGTTGGGTGATCTCGGTACCCGCCGCAATGTTGTCGAGCCGAAACGGCGCGCCGGCGCGATCGAGCGGCCGGGTCGTCGTATCGACGAACGTCAGCAAGGCGACCTCGAGGACCGCGAGCCCCGCAAACACCAGCCACGGCAGCTTGAATCGCTGCACTAGTCGGGAATCCGTTCGTATTCGCGTTCGAACAGCGTGTAGGTCCAGGCTGGATCGCGGCGTGGATCGTCAGGCACGTGTGCGAGCGCTCCGGTTCGCAGCATCGACAGCACATCGGTCTGTGGTCGCGTATACCCGCCCAGCGCCTCGTAGCGCGTCGTCCACTCCTGGTAGTTCTCCCAGGCGGCATCACGCAGTTGCAGGTAGCACTCGCCAGTGCGAATCACCCACCCGACCGTTATGAGTGCCACGGCTGCAGTTGCGAGGACCCGGCCTGGACCCCGTCGCAGCACCGCCACCTGGTTCGGCAGAGGCCGACCTTCTGGTCGGCCTTCCAGCACCGCGCCGACGGCGACGTACACGAGCATCGCGTAACCGATCCCGGCAGACAACGCGATCCGGTCACGGGTGTACAAGAAGCCCAGCGCACTTCCCAGAATCACAACCGTCAGACCTGCAGCCGCGATCAAGCGGTCCCGTGCGTCAGCAATGCGCGACGTGCTCCATGCGTAGACCACGAGCCCGGTGGTCACCACGGATGACACCACATGGACGTACATCCAGAGTGGCACGTGCCCGTGAAGCAGAGACTGGACGAACAGATACTTTCCCGCCCGCGGTTCCGAAGCGGCAACGGTCAGGATGCTGGCGACGACGTTGTACACCCAGAGCAGCCAGGGCGCTGAGCCGAAGATTTCGGCGAGGCGCGCCGCGCTCACGTCGTCAAAACCGAGTCCTGTCTCGGTGTACGTTGAGGTCGCCTCCTGCACACCGAGGCCGAAGCGAACGGCCAGATACACCGCTGTCGCAAGGAGTGTTGCCAGCACCGCACGTCCGGTCGCGCCTCGGGCCTTCATCCGCCAGAGCACCAGCGTCACCGCCACAATCAGACCGCCGGACTCGAGCAGCAGCAGGGCGAACAGCGTCAGCGGAAGGAACAACCAATCAGTGACGCCGGAGGATGGCGAGAGCGCCAGGGCGATTGCCGCGAGCAGCAGCACGACGCCAAAGGCGTGGGCGTTCAACGGCGCAAACATGAACAGCACACGCGAGGTATGAAGGCCCACCACGCATGCCAGCGCAATACTCGCGGCCACCGCGCGCTTACGCGACACCGGTTGAAAGATCCACAACAGCGCCGCCAGGATTGCTGCGAACTGAAGCACGACGAGCGCCTGATAGAACCACACGCGAAGTCCGACCAGTTGGTGCGCGAGCTTCACGCCGATGATTAACAGCGGCCGATATTCCAGGCCGCCGCCGAAGGCGTAGCCCAACGTCTGGCGCCACGACATCGACGTGGCCTTGTAGAAATTGTTGTACAGGTCAACAAACGGCCAGGACAGGCGAGCCAGGCCGGCGGTCAGCAGCACGGTAATGACCGCGGCCCAGATCGCGGGGGCGATCCAGAAACGGGAGCCGTCGCGTTGATTCACGAAGAGAGGCCGGTCTCTATAGTGCCATGCACAGACGCGGTGTTCACTGTCAGGCTGGCTCGCAGATGATAGGCTGCCGCTGATGCACATCCGGCATCTGATCGGCTCGCTCGACCGGGGCGGCGCTGAACATTTTCTCGTGCGACTGGTCGTGGGCATCGCCGAGCGTGAACCGACATGGCATCAGTCGGTATGGACGCTGACGAACAACGTGCCGCTCGCGCCGGATCTCGAACGCGCAGCAATCGAGGTCCGTACCTTCGACGGAGGCAAGTCACCCCAGGGGATCGCGCGGCTCGCCGCGCTGCCGCGCACCATGGCGAGCGAGCCCTGTTCGTTGTTGCAGTGCTGGATGTACCACGCGGAAGTACTGGGCGTCCTCAGTCGGCTGCGCGGCGCGCGGGCTCCACAGATATGGACGCTGCGGCAGAGCAGGCTCAGCAGCGATGCCAACAGCCACATGACACGCCTCTTGATGCGTGTCGGCGCCTGGGGGTCGCGACATGTACCGGCAGCGATCGTCGCCGGGTCACAAGCCGCGCTGGAAGCACACCGTGCGATCGGATATCGGGCCCCGTTGATGCCCACGATCCACAACGGCGTCGATGTCACGCACTTCGCGCCCAACGCTGAGTCCAGGGCCCGCCGCAGAGGCACATGGGGCCTCGACGCCGACACGATCGCCATCGGCTACCTGGCTCGGGTCTCGGCGGTGAAGGCGCATGGGGACCTGCTCGCTGCCGCGGCGCGACTGATCGATACGCCCGGACTGCCGCGTTGGCGTCTGGTCCTCGTCGGGAGCGGGACAGCACGCGGGAATGAGCCGCTTGCGTCGATGATCCGCAAGGCCGGGCTCGAGGCGCAGGTGATTTGTGCCGGCGTTGACGCCGATCCGGCCGCAGCCCTGGCGGGATTCGACATCGCGGTCTCCAGTTCACTGGGCGAAGGGTTCCCCAATGCGGTGGCCGAGGGTATGGCCACGGGGATTCCGACCGTTGCGACGGACGTGGGCGACACGCGGGTGTTGCTCGGCGACTCACGCTACCTGGTGCCACCGGCGCAGCCTGAGAGGTTGGCCACGGCGATCATGCCCCTCCTGCGCCTATCGGCCAGCGACCGTCACGCCCTGGGCGACTCGCTCCGCCGTCGGGTCGAACAGTGCTTCGACATCGCTGCCGCTATCGATGCCTATGTGGCGCTGTATCGACAGATCATCAGCGACGCGGCGAACGGCCAGATCGGCCCGGTATAATGACACCTCCACAGCCGGCCCTCTAGTGCGGAACCACGACTGAGCCTGGCCGCCGCGCGTGGGCGGCTCATCTCCATGTGTGGCATCACCGGATTCATTGAACGCGATTCGCCTCGCGATACCGATCGCCTCGCCGCGCTGATCCGTGACATGACGGACACGATGGTGCACCGCGGCCCGGACTCCTCCGGGACGTGGCTCGACGCGGAGCGCGGCGTCGCGCTTGGTCACCGCCGGCTTTCAATCCGCGACCTGTCTCCCGCTGGACATCAGCCGATGGTATCCGCGTGCGAGCGCTACTCGATCGTCTACAACGGCGAGGTCTACTCGCACGAGGAGATGCGTGCCGATCTCGAGGGCGCCGGCCATCGCTTTCGCGGTACCTCCGACACCGAAGTGATCCTGGCGGGATGCGCCGAGTGGGGCGTCGACGCGACGGCGCGTCGATTGATCGGAATGTTCGCGTTCGCGCTCTACGACCGGCGCGAGCGGATTCTCAGCCTCGTTCGCGACCGCATCGGAATCAAACCGCTCTATTGGGGGAACTTCCCGGGCCTGTTCATCTTCGGATCGGAGTTGAAACCGCTGCGTCGACATCCAGGGTGGACGCCGGTAGTTAACCGCGACGCGGTGGCCGCGTTCATGCGTCACAACTACATCCCGGCGCCGCACAGCATCTACCGCGGCGTCCGCAAGCTCACACCGGGCACGGTACTAACGGTCCATGACGGTGTCGTCGGCGAGGAGCGGCCGTTCTGGTCGCTCGACGACGTGGTGGCGCAGGGACTGCGTAATCGCCGGCCGCGACATGATGCCGAGGTCATCGACGAGCTCGACGTCCTGCTGCGCGACGCCGTGCGCCGGCGCATGGTGGCCGACGTGCCGCTGGGATGTCTACTGTCGGGAGGCATCGATTCATCGCTGGTCACCGCGATGATGCAGCACCAGAGCGACCGGCCGGTGCGCACTTTCTCGATTGGCTTCCGAGAGCAGGATTTCGACGAAGCACCGTACGCGAGGGAGGTTGCTCGTCACCTCGGCACAGAACATACGGAACTCTATGTCGACTCGTCTTTAGCCCTCGACGTCGTCCCGAGACTGCCGAACATCTACGACGAGCCATTCGCCGATTCGTCACAGCTGCCGACATTCCTGGTTTGCGAACTGACGCGCCGGCACGTCACAGTCGTGCTGTCGGGTGACGGGGGCGACGAACTGTTCGCCGGCTACAAGCGTTACGAGCTGGCGCGATCCCTGTGGACCGGCGCGAACTGTGTACCGGAATGGCTTCGGGGCCCGACGATCGCAATGGCGAGGCGCGTGTCGCCAGCCGGCTGGGATCGGCTCGGCCACGTCATTCCGCGGCGTGTGCGGCCTGTGAACTTCGGGGCGCGGATGCATCAGGTCGCCGACCAGCTCAGTCTGTGGAATCCGGACGCGTTGTACCGCCAGATGCTGAGTCACTGGCAGACTCCTGACGCACTGGTGCCGGGCGCTCATGAGCCTAAGGGCGTGCTTTGGAGCGAACACTCCCGCCAGCTCGTGCCGGACTTCAACGAGCGGATGCAGTACTACGACTTGCTGACGTACCTCCCCGACGACATCCTCACCAAAGTCGACCGCGCCAGCATGGCGGTGTCGCTTGAAGCACGGGTGCCGCTGCTCGATCACCGCGTCATTGAGTATTCGTGGACGCTGCCATACACGTTCAAGTGGCGCGACAGTCAGAGCAAATGGGCATTGCGACGCGTGCTTGACCGTTACGTGCCGCAGAACCTGATCGACAGGCCAAAGACAGGCTTCGGCGTGCCGTTCGCCGACTGGCTTCGCGGTCCACTACGCGAGTGGGCCGAGAACTTGCTGTCTGAATCACGACTGGAGCGCGACCAACTTCTGGACCCGGCGCCCATTCGGGCGCAGTGGGCTGAACATCTTAAGGGAACGAACTGGGGTTATCCCCTTTGGGACGTGCTGATGCTGAACGCGTGGCTTGAGGCCAATCCAGGAGTCCTGGCAACGTGATGAGACTGTCGACGGCGACGAAAGTTCGCCTCGCCGGCGTGTTGTACGGAGTGGTGGCACCGCTGCGCTGGTGTTTGAGACAGCCTCCCGATCGCGCGATCTGCCGGCGGGGCGGCATCAACTGGACGCTCGATCTGCGGGAAGGTATTCAGCTCTCCATCTACTGCTTTGGCGTGTTTGAGCGGACCACTGCGCGCGCACTCCGCCGGCTGCTGCCACCGGGCGGCGTGGCGTTGGGCCGGTTGAAACTGAAGCCGATTCCTTCGAGTTTCCGGCTTTGCAGGTGTCCGTAATCCTCGCGCATGCGCTCGAGCTTCGCGACGAAGCGGAGCTTCTGGGTCGACTGCTGGAAGAGTAACGAGGCCTGGTTCCAGGCATCACCGGGATGTTCGGAATCCATGATGCGCAGGATGCTTTCGGCCTCCGCCAGGACGGCTGATTCTTCGGTGGGCGGACCGGGATTCCATGTCGGGCCATTACCCTTGGCGACGCTCTTCTTGCTGGCGACATCAAGGATGGCCGGCGAGCTCACCTGGAAGGCGGCGATGCGCCAGGCGCCATCCTCCTTGATCACCATGAGCTCGAGATCGGCTTCGGCCTTCCGGAATTTCGCGTGGCAGGTGTATGTCCCGAAGAGTGTCCTGGGCATCTTCGGGGCCGGGCGCCCGTAGCGAAGCGTACCCTCCGGTGTTCCACAGGACTCGAGCGGTCCCAGCGCCTCGCTCATCATCGGGAAGAATTCTCGCGCCCAGGCCTCTTTTTCCGGACTGCTCGAGACGTTGGCCATGCGGCCGAACAGTGCGTCGGTATTCCAGTCGGAGTAGATGCGCGAGTTCGCGTTGTCGACGTACT
>Ga0207701_10001318_pt1 | contig 26204 bp, 24 predicted proteins | sample KBSSwiSSwithPhiX_FD_184294 | JGI IMG/M metagenome (GOLD analysis project Ga0207701, IMG submission 184294) | Switchgrass rhizosphere bulk soil microbial communities from Kellogg Biological Station, Michigan, USA, with PhiX - S5 (SPAdes) (version 2) | ecosystem: Environmental > Terrestrial >... | reverse complement strand
TAACCGGGTCCGCGACCTGGCGCCGTCGGGTCCTTTTTCCTGATGCCTGGCCGGATCATCACGAACTCTGATGTCGAGTCAGTTGGAACCGACGCAGCCGAGGCCTTCGCCGAGGCTTGGGCACTGACGGTTGCCTCACGGGTTCGCGCGTGTGTTCGCGTAAGGCTGCCCGCAGCGAGTTGCTACGGGCCTGTCTTGTGGCAGGTGCACGAGACTCAGCACAAAGCACCGCACCAGGCACTCGGCACTAGCACCCAGCACGGTCAATCGTCTTGGTTCTAGCGTTGATTCCGAAGGTCCTTGAGGATGGCTTCGAGCGCGGCGATGACGTCCTCGCGCTCGGCTTTGCCCTTCGAAAAACTCAGCTTCAGGTTGAAGGCCTTGCTCTCGGGCCGATAGCTGAACGTGAAGGCCTTCGGACGGCCTTTTTTCGCCCTGGCGGCGACGGCTTTCCTGAGCTCCTCGCGTGTCGTGCCGCCCTGGCTGGCGATTCGCTCGATGAGCGCCGCCATTTTCTCTGGTTCTCCCTGCCTAACTATCTGTAGAAGCAACGACTTGGAGGTAATGTCTGCCAGCCGACATAGATTTTTGATCTCGTCGGGCATCGCCTGGAGGGCCAGCGACTCCGTCACGGCCACGCGTGACTTCCCCAGCTTCTTGGCCAGCATCTCGTGCGTGTAGGCGCATCGATGGGCCAGAGCCGCCATGGCTTCGGCTTCTTCGAACGCGGTCAGGTCCTTCCGCTGCAGGTTCTCGACCAGCGCGACCTCGAGCACCTCGTTGTCGTCCCCCTCGCGGATGACGCCGGGCAGCTCTCTCAGGCCCACCTGCACGGCCGCCTGATACCGCCGCTCGCCCGCGACGATCTGGTAGCGGTCGCCACGCTTGCGCAGCACGAGCGGCTCGATGATGCCCTTCTCGGCGATCGACGCCATCAACTCGGACAGGTCGCCCATCACCTGGCGGGGCTGGTTGGGGTTGGGGTCGATGATGTCGATGGGCACCATGCGCCCGACCGGCACGCCGCCCGGCGCCGTGATGGCATCCACGTAGTGCGCGTCGTGACGCATGCGGACGGTCTCGGGGAGGCCTCGCTTAGACACGGTCAATCACCTCTTCGCAGAGCATGTAGTACTCGCTCGCGCCCACTGACTCGGGGGCGAACGTGAAGATTGATTCCTTGTAGGCCGGGCTCTCCTCCAGCCGCACGCTCTTGGAGATCGTGGTCTTGAATACCTTACCGCCGAACACCTGCTGAATCTGCTCCCGGATGTCGCGCGCGAGAGACGTTCGGCGGTCGTGCATGGTAATGACGACGCCCAGGATCTGGAGCCCGGGATTGGCGCGACCACGGACTTTCTCGATGGTCTCGAGGAGGTCGTCCGTGCCTTCCAGCGCGAAGTACGACGATTGAATGGGAATCAGCAGGTGCGAGGCGGCCACCAGGGCGTTCACCGTCAGCAGGCCCAGCGTGGGCGGGCAGTCGATGACGATTGACTCGTACTTGCTCCGCACCACCTCGAGCCGATCCTTCAACCGGAAGTGGGCGTCGATCTCCCCTACCAGCCGCGCCTCGAGCTTGGCCAACGCGATGCGCGCGGGCGCAATCGACAGGTTCGCGACCGAGGAAGGCACGATGACGTCCTCGAGCCGCGAATCGGGCTCGGCGATCACGTCGTACACGGTGCGCGTGACCTGGCGCATGTCCAGGAACGACATCGTGCTGTTCGCCTGCGGGTCGAGATCGACAAGGAGCGTCTGGCGGCCCCGGAGGGCAAGAGCGGCCGCCAGGTTGATGGCCGTGGTGGTCTTGCCCACCCCGCCCTTCTGGTTCGCGATAGCGACGATCATGAGGGTCGCCGGCCATCTTACACCCGCGATCCCATTTGTGGACCGGATTTCCGACAGACTACATCTTGTATTTGCCCAGGTCGTCCGCGTCGAGGCTCTCCAGCCACTTCTGAAGCCTCTGCGTGCTCGTCCGCTCGGGTGTGGACTCGATGGTGGGAGCGCTCTCGAGAACGTGTTCCTCGACGAAGATGGGGGCGCGGGCCCGCAGCGCAAGGGCGATCGCATCGCTCGGACGCGAGTCGATGGTGACCGGCTCGCCGCGGACGGTGAGGTGAATCAGCGCGAAGAAGGTGTTCTTCTTCAGATCGCAGACGACCACCTTGTCCACAGTGCCGTCGAGGGCCTGGATGACGTCGCGCAGCAGGTCGTGCGTCATCGGGCGCTCCGGCGCGACGTTCTCGATCTGCAGGCCGATGGCGTTGGCCTCGTGGACGCCTACCCAGATGGGCAGCACGCGCTCCCCATCCTTGTCCCGGAGGATGATGATCGGGTCATTCGTGACGGGATCCACCAGGACGCCTTTGATCGTCATCTCGATTTGCATATTGGCTCCCCGGGGGCGATCCAACGTTCGGCCCTACGCCTAGTCCGGCCGAACTAAAGTTCGGCCCTACGACTGAGGCCTGCCTCGCCCCAGACGCTGTTGGGGCCCGCACGCCGAATTGTGACAGGCACGGTCCGCCCAATCCAGTCCACCTCGCCGGGCAGGTTCACCACGGTGTTGCCGGTCGTGCGGCCAGACAATTCCCAGGCGCGCCGGCGGCTCGCCGCGTCCACCAGAACCTCGAACGTCTCTCCCACCATGGCCTCGTGCAGCTCGAGCTGAATCTCCCGCTGGAGCTGTTGCAGCGCGACGATGCGGCGGGTCTTCTCGTCCTCGGGCACGGTGTCCTGGTGTCTCTTCGCGGCGAGCGTGTTCGGCCGTTCCGAGTACTTGAACGAGAACATGCTGTGGTACCGGACGGCCGCCGTGAGCGATAGCGTGTCGTCGAACTCCTCCGCCGTCTCCCCCGGGAAGCCGACGATCATGTCCGTCGTCACCGCCAGCGCCGGAATCTCCGCGCGCAGGCGCGCCACCAGCGCCAGGTACGAGTCGCGCGAGTAGCGCCGGCGCATGGCCGTCAGGACACGCGTGGAGCCTGACTGCACTGGCAGGTGCAGGTGCTTGCAGACCTTCGGAAGATCGCGGATCGCCGCCACCAGCCGCTCGGTCACGTGCCGCGGATGCGGACTGGCGAACCGGATGCGCTCGATGCCGCGCACCTCGTGCACGGCTTCGAGCAATCCCGCGAAGTCGCAGTCGGGTTCGTCTGGCGCCTGGTAGTGGTTCACTATCTGACCGAGCAACTGGACTTCCTTCAGGCCCTGCTCCGCCGCCGCACGCACCTCCGCCAGGATGTCCGCCTTCGGCCGCATCCGCTCGTGGCCCCGCGTGTAAGGGACCACGCAGAAGCTGCAGTACTCGTTGCAGCCCTCGATGATCGTCACCCACGCGCGGACCGCATCTGCGCGTCGCGTGAGGCCGAACGGAAAGGCGACGTTGTCGTGCGCGCCGAGATCGACCTGCGGGCGGCGTTCCGTCCCGGCCTGCGCGACCAGCATCGGCAGCATCCGGGTCCGGCGCGTCCCGACGACGACGTCCACCTGCGACGACCGTTTGAGCAGCGCCGCGCCTTCCTGCTGCGCGACGCAACCCGCCACGGCGACGAGCGGATCGCGTCCGGTCTCTTCTCCGAGCACGCGCAGTTCGCCGAGGCGCGTGTAAAGCTTCTCTTCGGCATGCTCGCGGACGCTGCACGTGTTGATGACGACGACGTCGGCGTCGCGGTCGTCGTCCGTACGGTCGTACCCCGCCGCTTCGAGCAGGCCGGCCATCTGCTCGGAGTCGTGGTAGTTCATCTGGCAGCCGTAGGTTTCGATCAGGTACTTGCGGCTCACGCGCGGCCTCTCGCCCGGCGACTTTCGCTTTCGCCTTTTGCCTTCTCTTCGTCTTTCGCCCTGCGCCGTTCGGCCAGCATTTCCGCGGCGCTTGCCCGCATCCTGCTGGTCGCCGCATCACCGGCGATCATCCGCGCAAGCTCCGTCTCGCGAGCCGCCGTATCGAGGCGCGCCACGCGCGTCACGGTCCTGCCGCCGCGGACCTGCTTGCTGATGTGGTACTGCACGTCGCCATGCGCCGCGATCTGCGGCAGGTGGGTGATGCAGAGGACCTGGTATTCCCGGGCCAGATCCTGGAGCCGGCGTCCGACGACGTCTGCGGTGTGACCGCCGATGCCGGCGTCTACCTCGTCGAAGATCAGCGTTGCGCCCCGGCCCTTCCGCGCCGTCAGCGTCTTGATCGCGAGCATCAGCCGCGAGAGCTCGCCACCGGAGACGATGCGTGCCAGCGGACGGAGATCCTCGCCCGGATTTGGCGACACAAAGAACTCTGCGCGATCAACCCCACGTGGTCCCCACTCCGCTGCCGGCAGCGGCTCGGCATTGAATCGCACTTCGAAACGCGTCCGCTCCATCGCGAGCCCAGCCACTACGTGCACGAGATCCTTGGCAAACTTCGTCGCCGCTTCCCGCCGCTCCGCGCTGAGCCGCTGCGCCAGGTCCAGGTACTCGCGCTCCGCGGCCTGAAGAGCGGTTTCCACTTCGGCGGCGCGCTCATCGGCGTTCGCCAGGAGCGTGAGCTCCCGCACGCAGGCGTCCCGGTGCTCGAGGACGTCGGTCAGCATCGGACCGTGCTTCCGCTTGAGACGCTCGAGCAGCGCCAGACGATCCTCCACCTCCTGCAGCCGGCCCGGCGAGGCATCGATACCCTCGGCGTAATCGCGCAGGAAGTACGCGAGGTCCTCGAGCTGCGACGTGATGGCTGCCCTGCTCTCCTCGTGCGCCGCAGCGCGCGGATCCAGCGCGGCGAGGTCGGCGACGCGCTTCCAGACCGTCGCGAGCCCGCTCAGCACCGCGCCGTCCTGCTCGTAGAGCGTCTGGTACGCCTCGGCGCTGAGCTGCAGGAGTTTGCCGGCATTCACTAACCGGCTGCGCTCGGCGACGAGGTCCTCGTCCTCGCCGGCGCGCGGCGCTGCCTGGGTGATCTCGTCGCGCTGGAACGTCAGCAGATCGACGCGCGCCAGCTTCTGTCGTTCGTCGAGGCGCAGCGTCTCGAGCTCCGCCCGCAGCGCTCCCAGGCGCTGGAACGCGCCGGCGGCCTCTTCGCGCCGCGACTCGAAGCCGGCATATGCATCCAGCAGGTCGAGATGGCTCTCGGGCACCAGCAACCCTTGATGCTCGTGCTGCCCGTGAATCTCGATGAGCCGTGCGGCCAGGTCCTTCAGCGCTCCGGCCGTGGCGAGCGCGCCGTTGACGAACGCGCGGCTCCGTCCTTGCGCGGTCAGCTCGCGCCGGACGATGACCTCATTCCCATCCACGTCGAACAGCGCCTGAATCGTTGCCGTGTCCTCGCCGGTGCGCACCAGCTCGCTCGACGCGCGGCCGCCGAGAAGCAGACCCACCGCTTCGACGAGGATCGACTTGCCGGCGCCGGTTTCACCCGTGAGGACGTTGAAGCCGGCGTCGAAATCGATCTCGAGCCGCTCGATGACGGCCAGGTGTTCGATGCTCAGATACCGCAGCATGGCGAGACAGCCGGAGAGCAATGGGAAGGCGGACTCTGGCTACGGCTGAGAAGAGCCGCAACTGCCATCGTAGCATACCCTTGAAAGCGTTCCGGTCGAGTGTTACGCTACTGCCACCGCGCTGTCCCAGCGGCGCACAACTTATGTGGCGGAGGCTTTGTTGCGCTTGCTTGGCATGTACGTCCTCGCACTCCAGGTGCGGGGTGCGGCAGGGCCTGATACGGCGGGAGGCCCGAACTTCATCGAGCTGGTCTCGCAGTCGAGCCCCGTCAGCAAGCTCGTTCTGCTGGTCCTGATCCTGTTCTCGATCACGTCCTGGGGGATCATTCTCTTCAAGCTCTTCGCCCTCAATCGCGCGGAGCGTCAGTCATCCGCGTTCCTCGATGTGTTCCGGCGCAGCAGCAAGTTCTCCGAGGTGCACGCGGTGTGCAAGAACCTCACGGAGAGCCCGCTGGTCGGGATCTTCCAGGCGGGGTACGCCGAGCTGAACACGCAGCTCCGCCAGACGCCACAAGCCGGCGGCAGTCCCCCGGCCGCCGCGCCGCGTCCAACCCTACGGAGTCTGCAGGCTCTCGATCGTGCGCTGCTCCGGGCCGCGGCGGTCGAGGTGAACAAACTCGAGCACCGCGTGACGTTCCTGGCGACGACGGCGAGCATCACGCCGTACATCGGCCTGTTCGGCACCGTGTGGGGCATCATGGCGGCGTTCCAGGGCATCGGCCAGACCGGCTCGACCAATCTCGGCGTCGTCGCGCCCGGCATCGCCGATGCGCTCATCGCGACGGCGGCGGGCCTGTTCGCCGCAATTCCCGCGGTCTACTTCTACAACCACCTCGCGTCGCGGGTGAAGCTGCTCGCCTCCGAGATGGACGACTTCTCGCTGGAGTTCCTGAACATCTCGGAACGCAACTTCACGTAACGGCCGATGCCCAAGCTTCAGGCACTCGAATCGGTCGAAGGTCCGCGCAGGGGCCGCAGCCGCCGGGTGGTCACGGCGCTGGCCGAGATCAACGTCGTCCCGCTCGTGGACGTCATGCTGGTGCTGCTCATCATCTTCATGGTGGCGGCGCCGATGATGCAGCGCGGCTTCGACGTGAACGTTCCGGTGGCGCGGCGCGCGGCGCCGATGGCGAGCGAGCGCCTCTTCGTCAACGTCCCGCTCGCGTACCGTCAGTCGCGGATCGTCTACCTCGGTGACGACCCGATCCGCGTGGATATCCTGGAAGAGCGCGTCCGGCAGGCGCTGCTCAGCCACCCCTCGAAGGAAGTGTTCCTGCGGGGCGACGGCGGCGTGCAACTGCAGGACCTGATGGACGTGATGGACAGGTTGAAGCAGGCCGGTGTCGAGAAGGTCGGCATCGTCGCCAAGCTGCCGGGAGAGCGGTAGGCCGTGGACGCCGTCAGCCCCATCCTCGTCGAGCGCGCGCGTGAGCCGCAGGGCCTCAGGAACATGTGGATCCTGTCGCTCGTCGTGCACGGCGTGGCGACGGTGATGCTGCTGATGATGCCGACGCCGTCGCTCGAAGACGACTCGCTGAAGAACGTGATGACCATCAGCCTGGGCGGTGCGCCGGGCGTCCGCACAGGCGGCATGACGAACATGAGCGCGCGGACCGCCGAGGCGTCGCCTGCGCCGGAGAAGGCACCGCCGGCGCCGCCGGCCGCGAAAGTCCCGGAGATGGTGCTGCCAACGAAGAAGGAGCCGCTGAAGCCGACGCCGTCGAAGGGGACCGAGGCGCGTGTGAAGCCGGTCCCGAAGGCGCTCGAGGCGACGCAGGGCGACGCGCGGATCGAGACGAGCGCGCGCGGCGCCGGGTTCGGGCTCTCAACGGGCGGCAGCGGCGCGACGGGCTACCTCGACGTCGCGAACTTCTGCTGCCCCGAGTACCTTTCGACGATGATTCAGTTGATCCAGCGGAATTGGAACGGGAAGCAGAACGTCCCGGGCATCACGCGGATCAAGTACACGATCCAGCGTGACGGCCGGTTGACTGACGTGCAGCTCGAGCAGTCGAGCGGCTACTTCGCACTCGATCAGGCCGCGCAGCGGGCGCTCCTCTCGACGCGGCAACTGCCGCCGCTGCCGGCGCAGTTTCCCGAGACCACACTCACCGTGCACCTCAACTTCTCATACGAGCGCTGATGCGACGATTCCTTCTCATCCTGGCCGGCGTCACCGCGGCAACCGCTATCGTGGCGACACAGAACCCGCAGCCGCAGCAGAACCAGATCGAGGTGACGATCTCGTCCCGCGATCCAGGATCGCCACCGCACTACGCCGTGCCGGATTTCATCGCCCTGTCGAACGACGCCGACACGCAGGCCGCGGCGAAGACACTGGGACAGGTACTGTGGGACGACCTGGCCTTCGAGCGCGAGTTCGACATGATCCCGCGCGACACCTACGCGTCGGTCCCCGCCTCGAAGGCGATCGACGACGTGCAGTACGACCGCTGGAAGGAACTGGGGGCTGACGGCGTCGTCATCGGCACCGTCCAGCGCGACGGCGCGAACCTCAAGATCCAGGTGCGTCTTTACGCGGTGAGCAGCAGGCAGATGGCTTTCGCGCGGGAATACTCGGGATCGGCGGCGAACCCGCGTGCCTTCGCGCACACCTCTTCCGACGAGATCCACAAGTCGCAGCGGGGTCTCGAGGGCGTGGCGCGCACGAAGCTGGCGTTCTCGTCTGATCGCGACCGCGAGAAGATCACCGGCACCGTCGAGAACCGCGAGGTGAAGGAGATTTACATCGCCGACTACGACGGCGCGAACCAGCGGCGGATCACGATCAACCGCGCGCTGAACATCATGCCGACGTGGTCGCCGGACGGGCGCGCGCTCGCCTACACGTCCTACGCGCGCGGCTTCCCCACCATCTTCATCTCGCTGATCTACGAGGGGCGCCGGCTCGAACCGTTCACGCCGGGCACGCAGAACTGGCTCCCGAGCTGGTCGCCCGACGGCACGAAGATCGTGTTCACGTCGAGCCGCGAGGGCAACTCGGAGCTGTACATCATGAACCGCGATGGCTCGGGCGTGCGGCGCCTGACGAACAACCCGGCCATCGACACGACGCCGAGCTGGTCGCCGACGGGCTCCCAGATCGCGTTCACCTCCGACCGGTCCGGGGGCCCGGCCGTGTACGTCATGGGGGCCGACGGGCTGAACCTCCACAAGATCTCCGCGGACTCGTACTGCGATCGCGCGACGTGGGCGCCAAACCCATTCAACGAGCTGGCGTTCGTGTGCAAGACGGGCCCGGGCTACGACATCAAGGCCTACGAGTTCGCGACGGGCAGGATTCGGCAGATCACCTTCGGCGAGGGCAGCAACGAGAGCCCGAGCTACTCCCCGAGCGGCCGCCACATCGCATTCACGTCGACGCGGGCCGGCAAGGTGCAGATATTCACGATCGGCCGCGACGGCAAGGGCCTGCGGCAGGTCACGCGGATCGGTAACAACTTCACGCCGGACTGGTCGCGTTGACGCGGCCCGTGCCTGGCGTGCGACGGAAGGAGTCACCAACGATGACATCCCGCCTGGCGGCCAGAACCGCCGTGTTCCCCCTGGTCGTGTTGCTGGCGATCTTTGCCGGTGCGTGCCACAAGAAGCAGCCGCCCGTGGCGCGTCCGCTTCCGCCGCCGCCCCCGGCGCCAACGGTCGAGTCGAAGCCTCCGGCGCCGCCGACGCCGGTTCCCGAGGCGCCAGCCCAGCCCTCCGAGCGCGTGGCCGAGGACAGCATCGGCTCGAAGTCGCTCGACGAGCTGAACCGGAACTCTCCGCTCAAGCCGTTGTTCTACGCGCTGGACTCGTCCGACGTCGACTCGGCCGGGCAGGCGACGCTCCAGGCGAACGCCGACGTCCTGAAGAAATACATGTCGTGGCAGATCACGATCGAAGGACACTGCGACGAGCGCGGCACGGCGGAATACAATCTGGCGTTGGGCGAGCGACGGGCCGTCGCGGCACGCACGTACCTGCTGTCGCTCGGCATCGCCGCCGACCGCATCAAGACGGTGAGCTACGGCAAGGAGTTCCCCTTCGATCCGGGCCACGACGAAAGCGCCTGGTCGAAGAACCGCCGGGCGCACTTCGTGGTGACCGGCAAGTAGGCTCCCCGCGGGAGATCGCAACATGCGACGCGTCACGATAGTGCTCCTCGTGTCGGCGCTGGCGGCCATGACGACGCCGCTCGGCGCCGCCAACCGCGAGCACGAGCAGCTGATGGCCGACATCCGGATGCTGCAGGAGCAGAATCAGCGCCTGCAGCTCGCCCTGGTCGCGCTGGCCGATACGCTCAAGACGGTCACCACCCGTCTGGACGAGCAGGCCGCCGCCAGCCGGAAGGGGTTCGCGGATCAGAAGCTGCTCGTCGACAACGTCGCCGGCGATCTCCGCGTGCTTCGCGAGAAGCTCGACGAGACCAACGTGCGGCTCACGTCGCTCTCGCAGGACGTGGACGGGCTGCGCGACTCGTTGCCGCAGCTCGCCGGCCAGCCTGCCGCCGCGCCTGGCGCGCCCGATCCGAGCGCGCCGCCGGCCGTGCCAGGCGCGACGGGACAGGCCGCGGCGACCGGCACGGCGCAGGCTCCAGCGCCAGCGCCGGCTGGCGTCGGCGCCACGGGGACGACGCCGCGGCGGCTGTACGAGACCGCGTATGCGGACTACACCGCGGGCCAGTGGTCACTGGCCGTGCAGGGGTTCGAGACGTACTTGAAGACGTACCCGAAGTCCGATCTCGCCGACGACGCGCAGTACTACATCGGCGAGTCGTACAGCGGGGACAGCCGCTTCCGCGAGGCCGTCGCCGCGTACGAGCGCGTCGTTCGGGATTACCCGCAGAGCGACATCCTGCCGGAGGCGTACTACAAGATCGGGATCACATACGAGCGGCTCGGGCAGCCGGACAAGGCGCGCGAGGCGTACGATTACGCGGTGAAGACTTTCCCCGATACGGATGCGGGCCGCCTGGCGAAGCAGCGCCTCGACGGCCTCAACCGGCGGCCCCGATAGCGGCGGACGCCGACCACGCCGCGGGGGACGCGGCGAGGACGAAGGACGGACACGAATGGGTAGCGTTAACAAAGTGATCCTGGTGGGCAACCTCGGGCGCGACGCCGAGCTGCGCTACACGCCCGGAGGCGCGGCCGTGGCCACGCTGAACCTGGCGACCACCGAAACCTGGAACGACAAGGAAGGCCAGAAGCAGGAAAAGACCGAGTGGCACCGGGTCATCCTGTGGGGCAAGCAGGCGGAGACGCTCAACCAGTACCTGCAGAAGGGCAAGCAGATCTACGTCGAGGGCCGTCTACAGACACGGCAGTGGGACGACAAGGACGGCAACAAGCGCTACACGACCGAAATCCGCGGCGACCGCGTCGTCCTGCTGAGCGGCGGTGGCGGTGGCGGCGGCCCGCGCGGCGGTGGACGCAGCGAAGCTCCTCAACCCGAGCCCATGGACGTCGGCGCGGCGGAGCTGAGCGAAGACGATATTCCGTTCTGAGAATCTGAATCGGGTAGCTGACAGCGGGCAGCTGGCGGCTGGCAGCAGCACCAGCGCGTCTAGGGTTCCGCTGTCAGCTGCCAGCTAACAGCTACCAGCCGAAAGCTACGCCTTACTGGTCCCTTCTCTCCCGTACCGATCTTCCAGCCTCACGACGTCATCGAGCTCCGGCGTCGAGACCTCGATGACGTCGCAGTCCTCGATCGCCGTCATCCGGTGCACGGTGCCGGGCGTCACGTGGAAGCGCTCGCCTGGCAGCACTTCGTGCTTCGTGAGCTGACCGTCCTGTTGAATCTCGAACAGGAGCTTCCCTTTCCACAACAGGATCGTCTCGTCCTTGATGTTGTGGTACTGCAGGCTCAGGGCGTGGCCGGCAGTGATGTGGATGACCTTGCCGACGTAACGATCTGTCTTGGCCCAGTGCAGCTCGTAGCCCCAGGGCTTGTCGATGCGCGGAATGTCTGACACTCAACCTCCTACACATGGCCGAGCTGAAGCTCGGCCCTACGAAGACCTTGTCGTCACCAGTCCACGCAGATAGTGCTCGACTGGCGCCAGCGTTGCCTGCTTCAAGGCGAGACGTGCCGCGCATGACAACTCGCGCGTGTCGGCGCCTTCGAGCATTTGCCACGCGGCCGGCAGCGCCGACGGCGTCATGCTGACCTCGCGGACGCCGAAGCCGACGAGCAGGGCCAGCACGACCGGATCTGAAGCCATCTCGCCGCAGATCGACAGCGGGCACTGGTGCTGGCGGGCCAGGCGCGGCAGCCAGCGCAGCACCCGCAGCAGCGCCGGTTGCACGGGCTCAAGCAGCCCGGCGACGCCCTCGTCCGTCCGATCGGCCGCCAGCAGGTACTGCGCGAGATCGTTGGTGCCGAGCGCGAGAAAGTCGGCCTCCGCTGCGAGCAGATCGGCGGTCAGCGCCGCGGCGGGCACTTCTATCATCGCGCCAAGCGGCACCCACGGCGTCTCCACGCCTTCCTGCCGCAACGACGCCCGCGCCCGATCGAGCGATGCCTTCGCCGCGCGCACTTCCTGCACCGTCGTCACGAAGGGCAGCAGGATGCGCACGGTGCCAGCCGACGCGGCGCGCAGGATCGCGCGGAACTGCGTGTGCAGGATCTCGGGCCTGGCCAGTCCAAGGCGGATGCCGCGCACGCCCAGCGGACGATGGCGGTCGACGTCGGGTTCGGGCTGCGCGTCGCTCAACGCGTCGGCTTGCGCCGCGTCGATGTCGAACGTCCGGATCGTGACGGGCGCCGGCGCCATGGCCGAGACCACGCGCCGGTACGCGGCCGACTGCGCCGCTTCGCTCGCCGGCCCTGTCAGGCCCGGAATGCCGTGACCGCGCAGCAGGAACTCGGATCGGAACAGCCCGATCCCTTCGGCGCCCGCCCGGCGCGCCGCAGCCACGTCCTCGAACCGGTCGAGGTTGGCCTCGAGCCTGACGCGCACGCCATCTCGCGTGGCCCCGCGGCGAACGGCCGGCACGCGTTCGGCGGGCTGGGCGGCCGTGCGCTCCGCCTCGCGCCGTCGCAGTGCCACCAGTTCGGCGTCAGTCGGGCCGACAAACAGCTCCCCCGTCGAGCCATCGAGCGCCACGAGCCGTCCGGGCGTGACCATGCTGGTCGCCGTCCGCAGGCCGACGATGGTGGGAATGCCCAGCGAGCGCGCGAGGATCGCGGTGTGCGACGTGCGGCTGCCGGCGTCGATGGCGAGGCCGGAGACGACGGACCAGTCGAGTTGCGCGGCCACCGATGGCGGCGGATCGTCGGCAACGACGACGAACGGGCCGTCGCCGTGGGCGAGCAGCTCGTGCCAGCCGCGCGAGGTGCCCTGCAGGTTCATGCGCAGGCGTCCCACGAGATCCGCGACGTCGCCGCCGCGCTCGCGCAGGTATTCGTCGTCGATGCCGGCGAACAGCTCGCCGACCTCGTCGCAGGCGCGCTGGATCGCCCACTCCGCATTGACGCGCTCGCCGGTGACGATTGCCACGGCGCGGCCCACGAGCAGCGGATCGTCGAGCATCAGGAGCTGCGCGTCGAACATCCGCGCGAGGTCCGCGCCCGGGCCGGCGGCCAATCGCGCGCGGATGGCGGTGAGCTGCTCCCGCGTGCGCTCGCGCGCGCCCTCCAGGCGCCGCAGCTCGCTGTCCACGTGTGCCGGCGCCACCGGCGCCCTGAGCGCGCGGCCCCGCCGCACGAGGAGCACGGCCCGGCCGACTGCCAGGCCGGATACGATCGGCGCACCGGTGATGAGCGACATCAGCCGGCCTCTCCGAAGCCGGACGACACCAGCGCGCACAGCTCGGCCACCGCGGATTCGGCGTCCACGCCCTCGGCCGCGATCATGACGGTGCTGCCGCGCGCCGCCGCCAGCAGCAGCATCCCCATGATGCTCTTGCCGTCCACCGTGCGCTCCCCTCTCGTCACGCGGATGCTGGAGGCGAAGCGAGTGGCCGCCTGCACGAAGCGCGCCGCCGCGCGCGCGTGCAGGCCCAGCGCGTTGGGGATCGTCGCTTCGCGAGAGACGGTCACCGCGGCCATCGGATCGTCAGCCGCGCCCTTCGAGCGCATCGGACGCGACCCACACAGCACTCTGGCCGTGCTCGCGCACGGTCCGCGCAATCGCCTTCAGGTCCACCGTCTCGCGCAGGTTCGCCAGCTTCAGCAGCATCGGCAGGTTCACGCCGGTCACCACTTCCGTCCGGCCCGGCTGGAGAAACGTCACCGAGAGGTTCGACGGCGTGCCGCCGAACATGTCGGTCAGCACGAGCGTCCCGATCTCGGTCGCCACGCGCTCGATCGCGGCGCCTATCTCCTCACGCGCGTGCTCCACGTCGTCGTGCCAGCCAATCGAGACGGCGGCAATGTTCGCCAGGTCGCCCACGATCGCCTCGGCCGCGTTCACCAGCTCCGCCGCGAGCTGTCCGTGGGTCACGACCACCACACCCACCGGCAGCACCAGCGGCTTGCGGGTTGCGTCGGTGGTGGTCAATACATCCTGCCGCATGGTCACGTCGGTTGCTCCACATCGCGATGGCGCACGCGTATCTGCACGTCCTTGAGGTCGTCCAGCGACCGCCGCAGCGCTTCGGCGATCATCACCGAGCGGTGACGGCCGCCCGTGCACCCGATGGCCACGGTCAGATACGCCTTGCCCTCGCGCACGTATTCGGGAACGAGAAAGCGCAGCAGGTCCACCAGCTTCGCCAGGAACTGGTCGGTGATGGGTTGCTGCCGCAGGAACGTCACGACGGCTCGGTCCTTCCCCGTCTTCGGCTTGAGCGCGGGCACGAAGTGCGGGTTGGGCAGGAAGCGCACGTCCAGCACGATATCGGCGTCGAGCGGCACGCCGAACTTGAAACCAAAGCTGAGGAGCGTGACCAGCAGGTGACGCGCCGCGCCGCGCGCCTGCGCGAAGCCCTGAAACCGCTCGCGCAGCTGGTGCACAGTCAGGTGGGTCGTGTCGATGATCTCGTCGGCAAGCGCCCGAATCCTCTGCAACTGCCGGCGCTCCGCGCGGATGCCTTCGACGACGGGCCGGCCGTGGGCGAGCGGATGAGGCCGTCGCGTCTCGCTGAACCGGCGCACCAGCGTCTCGTGGCTCGCTTCGAGGAAGATGAGCGCGGGGTCCAGCCCCGGCGTCGCCTTGAGCTGCCGCCACACGCGCGGAAACTCGCGGAGGAAACCGCCCTCGCGGACGTCGATGACCAACGCGACCTTCGGCAGCACCGCGCCCTCGCGGCGCGACAGCGCGGCGAGCGTCGGCACGAGCTGCGTCGGGAGATTGTCGACGCAGAAGTAGCCGAGGTCCTCCAGCGCGCGAATCGCCTGGGACTTGCCGGCGCCCGACAGCCCGGTGAGCACCACGAACCGTCCGCGGCCGCTTTGCAGTGCGGCCCGTCCTGCACGGGGCGGGCTCACTTCGTCTCCTTCGAGGGCTCCGGCGCGGGCCACCCGGCGCCGAGGCGCGCGGTCAGCGTTCTCGCGGCGTGATAGCCCTGCGCCTTGAGCAGCTCGTTGCGGGCCGCCACTTCGACCAGCGTGGCGATGCTGCGGCCGGGGGCGACCGGCATCCGCACGAGCGGCACCTTCACGCCCGCCAGGTCGTAGCGCTGATCCTCGAGGCCGAGCCGATCGTATTCCTGCGTCGGATCCCATCGCTCGAGCTGCACGACCAGGCCGACCGTCTTCATCGCGCACACCGCCGATACGCCGAAGATCGCCTGCACGTCGATCAGCCCCAGCCCGCGCACTTCCATGAAGAAGCGGGTCGCCTCGGGTCCCGATCCGTCGACGAACGACTCGGCGCGCCGCCGCAGCTCGACCACGTCGTCCGCAATGAGACGATGGCCGCGGCTCACGAGCTCGAGTCCGCACTCGCTCTTGCCGATGCCGCTCTCGCCGACGATGAGCACGCCGAGACCCAGCAGGTCCACGAGCACGCCGTGGACCTCGATGCGCGCCGCGAGGTGATGGTCCAGCCGCGCGGCCATCTGCGCCATGGCCGTGCCAGTCGGCGTCGACATGAGGAGCAGGGGGACGCCCGCCATGTTGCAGGCCTCGACCAGCTCGACGATCGGGGTCAGACCCGCCGTCGAGAGAATCGCGGGGATCTGGTGCCCGAGCAGGCGCGCAGCCAGCTCGCGGCGTTCGCCCGGCGCGCGGCTCGCGAGGAACCGGATCTCGCTCTCGCCCAGCACGAGGATGCGGCCGGGCCGCAGGTATTCGTCGAAGCCCGCCAGCGCGAGGCCGGTTTTCTGGAGATGCGGGCTCGTGATCGACCGATCGAGGCCGATGCGCCCCGCGATGACCTCGGCGTCGAGGTCAGGGGCGTCGAGCGCGGGCTGGAGCAGGGCGCCGACGGAGACGGCGCGCGGAGTACGCATGGGCCGTGCGCCCGCTCAGCGGTCCGGCTCGACCAGGTGGAACTCGCCGGCCTGCCCGCGAAGCAGGACGCTGAGCCCGTCGGTCTCGACGTTGCGGAACAGCAGGAAGACGTCCCCGCTGGCGGCCAGTTCCAGCGTGGCGTTCTCGAGCGACATCGGCTTGAACCGTGTACGCGTGAGCCGGATGACGCGCGGGCCGTTCGTGCTCGCCTCCGCGGGACGCGACGCGGAGGGCGTCCGGGCCGCCGCGCCCTGCCGCTTGCGTTCGGCCCACTTGCCTTTCACCTTCTTCGCCTGGCTCTGGACTTTTGCCACGGCGCCGGCGAGCGCACTGCTCCACGTGGCGCCGGCCGTGCGGCAGTTCAGCATGTGATCGCCGCGCACGTGCAGCGAGACTTCGGCCACGTGCCGGTCCTTCTCGCGCGTGAGCGTAATCTGCGCCGAGATGATGGAATCGCCGAGCAGGCGTTCGAGCCGGGCGAGCTTGCCGTCGACCAGGCGGCGAATCCCCGGGGTGATGTCGACGTGGCGGCCGGTCAGAACGAGTCGCATGGGAGCTTTCCGTGCGCCGACGGCGCCGGCGCGGACTAGTAGAGCACCTTGCGCTGATTCGATGTCGGGATCTTCAGTTCCTCGCGGTACTTCGCAATCGTGCGGCGCGCGAGAACCAGCCCCTCGCGCTGGAGGATGCTGACGATCTTCGAATCCGACAGCGGCTTGCGCGGGTCCTCCGACTCGATGATCTTCTTGATGCGCTGCTTGATCGTCACCGACGACACGCTCTCGCCGTACGACGAGCTGATGCCGCTGTGGAAGAAGTACTTCATCTCGAACACGCCTTGCGGCGTGTGCATGTACTTGTTCGTCACCACGCGGCTCACGGTGGATTCGTGCATGCCGATGTCGTTGGCGACATCGCGCAGGACCAGCGGCCGCAGGTGCTCGATGCCGTGGTCCAGGAACTCCCGCTGGAAGTTCACGATGCTGCGGGCCACCTTGTAGATCGTGTTCTGCCGCTGCTGCACCGACTTGATCAGCCAGCGCGCGGCGTTGAACTTGTCGCGGACGTAGGCGCGCGTTTCCTCGCCGTGGTCCGCTCCCTTGTCGAGGAGGCGGCGATACGTCGGGCTGATCCGCATCTGCGGCAGGCCGTCCTCGTTGAGCCACACGACGTACTCGTCGTCGATCTTCTCGACGTAGACGTCCGGCGTCACGTACTGCGACCGCGCGGGATTGAAGCGGCTGCCCGGCTTCGGATCCAGGTGGCGGATGATCTCGATGTGCGTCTTCAGCTCGTCGATCGGCATCGCGAGCTTGCGCGAGATTTCCGGGATCTGGTGATTCTGCAGCGCGCGCAGGTGCTCGGTGACGATGCGCTCGGAGGGCGTGCCTTCGAGCCCGAGGTGCCGGATCTGGAGCAGCAGGCTTTCCTGGAGGTCGCGCGCGGCGACGCCGACCGGGTCGAAGCGCTGCACCATCGCGAGGACCTGTTCCACCTGCTCGACGGGCCACGGACCCATCGCGGCGAGCTCGTCGAGCGAGGCGACGAGATAGCCATCGTCATCCAGGTTGCCGATGATGGCTTCGCCCATTTCCCGGATCACCGAATCGTCGGTCTGCAGCGAGAGCTGCCACGAGAGGTGGTCGGCGAGCGAGCTGCTGCTGGAGAGCGTGTTCTCGATCGGCGGCAGCTCCTTGACCTCCTGCGGCGCCCGCGGACGGTAGCCGTCGTCGAGGTACTCGCCGAAGAAGTACTGGTAGTCCGCGTCGTCCCACGTGTCGGCGCGCTGCGGCTCCTTCTTCTCCTCGGGCTTCTCTTCGGTGGTCTGCGCCTCGGCGACCTGCGCGTCCTCGGTCGGAATCTCCTCGAGCAGGGGATTCTCGACCATCTCCTGGTTCAGCAGATCCTTCAGCTCGAGCGTCGACATCGGCAGCAGCTTGATCGCCTGCTGCAGCGATGGCGTCAGAATCAGCTTCTGAACGAGCCTGGTGTGAAGTTTCTGCGAAATCGCCATGGGTGGCTGAGTGAACCGTCTTCGAGGATCTTAGTCCAAGCGGAAGTCGGTCCCGAGATAAATCCGCCTGACCTCTTCGTCGCCAGCCAGGCTCGACGGGGTGCCGCTCCGGAAAATGCTCCCGTCAGTGACGATATACGCGCGGTCGGTAATGCGCAACGTTTCGCGGACGTTATGGTCCGTAATGAGGACGCCGATGCCGCGTTCCTTCAGGTGAAAAATGATCTTCTGGATGTCGGTGACCGCGATGGGATCGATGCCGGCGAAGGGCTCGTCGAGCAGGATGAACTTGGGAGACAGCACCAGCGCGCGGGTGATCTCCGCGCGGCGGCGCTCGCCTCCGGACAGCGTGTAGGCCGGTGAATTGGCCACGGTCGTGAGGCCGAGCTCGGCGAGCAGGTCGCGCGCGCGCTGCCGGCGCTCGACACTCGTGAGCGGCAGCGTCTCGAGAATGGCGAGCACGTTCTGCTCGACCGTGAGTCCCCGGAAGATCGACGGCTCCTGCGGCAGGTACCCGAGGCCCTTGCGCGCCCGGAGGTACATCGGGTCGTCGGTGACGTCCTGGCCGTCGAGGGTCACGCGCCCCGCGTCGGGCGCCGTCAGACCGACGGTCATGTAGAACGTGGTCGTCTTGCCTGCGCCGTTCGGTCCAAGCAGGCCGACCACCTCGCCCGAGGTGACTTCCAGACTCACACCGCGCACCACGGTGCGCCCGCCGTACGTCTTGGTCAGTTCGTGCGTCTTGAGCGTCGCCATTCACTTCGGGGGTGAGGCTGTGCCGCACGTACCGCCGCTCGTCGCCAGCGTGCGAATCTGCTCGTTGCCGTCGCACAGAATCCTATCAGTCGATCTCCAGAAGGTCAAGGTTTTGCAGGCAGTTTCGCGGCAATTCTCGATGGCTTTCACCGGCGTGCCCTTCATCAGATAGCGCTCGTCGGCGGCGAAGTACGTCATGCGATTGCCGGTCGTCGTGCGCTCGTCGGTCTTGATGATCACGTCGTCGTACGCCTCGGCGCGCTCGAGAGATCCGCCGCCCTCGACGAAGTACAACTCGATCTTCACGCCACGCAGATCGCCCTGTGGTCCGTTCACGTGCGCGTTCGTCGTGTACGTCGCGCGGCGCAGCTCGTCCTCGTAGTGCATGTCCTTGGCCGTTGCGATCGTCAGCACTTTCTTCGTCTGCTGCGTCTTCGAATCGAGCTGCTCGAGCATCATCGTCGTGCGGATGAGACCGGTCGTCGAGCTCGCATAGAGATCGCCCGTTGTCTGATCGATGGTGATCGTGTCGCCCGCGATGGCGGTGTCGCCCTGCCAGAGCCGCGCGCTGCCCGTGTAGATCGCCTTGTCGTGCTCACCGTCGTAGTCGAGATTCGCGGCAGTCACGTTGGCCGGCTGGTCGTCCTTCAGCAGGCCAGGCGTCTTGGGATCGTGCTTGCCCGGGTCGCCCTGTTTCGCCGGGTCGCCTGGTTTCTTGTCGGCCGAACTGAAGTTCGGCCCTACGCCTGTCTTGCCCGAGTTCGGTCCGGCGACTGCCTTGCCTGGCTCGCCCTGCTTGCCTTGCCCGGCCTTCTTGCCCTTCTCACCCGCCTTGGTGTCCTGAGCCTTCTTCGATGGCTTCATCACGCTCTGGACTTCGCCGGTGGCGATGAGCTTCGGCCCCTCGAAGGCCATGTCGATCTTCGTCGAGACGACCAAGATGCGGTCGTCCTGCACCTGCGGCGATTGCGTGCCGACCTTGCCCGTCAGCAACAGGCGGCCCTTGCTCACCTGGTACTTCGCGTCGAGCCCGGACGCCGTCGTGCTCCCATCCTCGAACTTCGTGCCGCCGGCGAACTCGGCGTCGTCCATGCCGCCGCCCTCAGTAAGCCGGACGTTCAGGGAACGCGAATGTGCGACCCGCGGATTCGGCTGACGCAGCTCGCGGAACTCCACGCCGTGCCGGAACGACGCGCCGGTCAGTCCCTTGCCGGGCTCGCCCGTGCCGTCCATGACGTCCGACTCAATCACCCGCGCCGGCGTGTCCTTGTCGGCCGGCACCGTGAGCTGCACCTGCTGGCGGGCTGAGAGGCTCGTCACCGAGCTGTCTTCCGCGAGATTCACGTCGATGGTATTGGCTGCGATGCGGCGCCCGGGCTTGCCGCCGGCGCCGGCCATCTGAATGGCGCCGCCACCGGCGAGAAGCGCTCGCTCGATCGTCTCGCCGTCAGGGCCATTGGTCAGGTTCATGTCCGTCGAGCCCATCGCCTGCAGCCCGCCGTCAGCGGCGTCGCTCATGGTGATGTGCGAGTTGCCGCGCAGCTCCCACGCCTTCACCTTCTTCTCATCGTCGGTCAGGTGCGCCAGGACCGCGTCGGCTGAAATCGTACGGCCGCCGCGACGAATCGAGACGTCGCGTTCGAACCGCATGTACTTCTCTCGGCGCGCGAAGCCGATGGAGCCGCAGGTGATCTTCGCGCCAGGGTCGTTCGTCTGCTTGTCCGGCGCCACGGTGATGTCGACCTGGTCGAGCAGCCAGAGCACGTCGCGCTTCTGATCGTAGGTCATGCCCACGCCGGAGCCGCTCATCGCGCCCTTCGAGAACTCCACCTTGTGCGGCGCGCGCACGATCTGCTCGCCGTTGCTGTAGGTCGCCTCGTCTGTGCTCATCCGGAGGCCGTCGCTGGCCGTCAGGACGACGTTGCCGCGCGCCTCGACGTGCGACTGCTCTTTGCCGATCTTCCCCTCGTTCGCGTTCAGGTAGAACTCGCGGCCGGCCCGGTGCGTCGTCAGCTTCAGGCCGAGCAGCTTCATCGATCCATCCTCGTAGACGAACTGCTTCTGGTAGTCGATGAAGCCGGGAACTTTCATCCCGCTCAATTGGAGGAGCTTTCCCCCGGCGCTCTCGATCACCGCCTTGGGGTCCATGCGGAGGACGGTGCTCCCGCCGGTGTTCTTCTGCCGCTTGCGCGCGGAGAACGCGACCAGCGCGATGGTCGACACCGCCACCAGCACCAGGATCCAGCGCAGGACGCGCTGCCACTTCACAGCGCGGGCTCCGGCGTGGCGGCCACAGGCAGGCCCACCAGCGCCGCCTCGGCGGCCGGCCGGATGTCGGCCACGGTCAGCTCGAGATAGGTCTCGCCGTTGAATTCGTTCTGCTCGAGCGAGTACGCGACGTCAACTGGCGCGCGATGGGTCTCGAGGAAGGCGTGGCGCTCGACGCCGCGCCAAGCAACCGCACGCATCACGCGCCCGTCCTGGCGGAGCGCCATCTTGAAGTGGCGATCCTTGAGACGGCGCGGGCCGTCGGCGATCTCGACCCTCGACGCGCAGAAGACGGGGCGTGGGTTCCCGGCGCCGAAGGGCGCCAGCGCCACCACCTGCGCGGCCACCGGACCGGTGAGGTGCCGGAACTCGAGCGCTTCGTCGATGCGCAGCCGCGGACGCAGGTCATCAGGTCCGAGCCGCTCGTCGGCGTAGGCGTTGACGCGGTCGCGCAGGTCGCGGACCCGATCACGCGGCATCGAGAGGCCCGCCGCCACCTTGTGCCCGCCGAACCTGGTCATGACGTCGGCGGCCGATTCCAGAGCCGAGAGCATGTCGAACGAAGGAATGCTGCGGCACGACCCGTGCGCCTGATCCCCGTCGATCGACAAGACGATGGCCGGGCGATGGAAGCTGTCCACGAGCTTGCTGGCGACGATCCCGATCACGCCGCGATGCCAGCCCTCCCCCGCCACCACGAGCACGGTCCGCGCACCGACATCGGGGTCGTTCTCGACGATGCGCCGCGCCTCGGCGACGATCGAGGCCTCCTCCTGCTGGCGGCGCATGTTCTCCTGGTTCAGCTGTTCGGCCAGCTCGAGCGCCTCTGCGGCCAGCGCTTCATCACTCGCCAGCAGCAGCCGCGTCGCGATGTCCGGCGTGCTCATGCGGCCGGCCGCGTTCACTCGCGGCGCCAGGCCGAAGCTGACGTCGTGCCCGTCGATGCGGCGCCCGGCCAGGCCGGACGCCTCGATCAACGCCCGCAGCCCCACCTTGTGCGGGCCGCGGCTCAGCAGGTCGAGCCCGATCTTCGCGATGACCCTGTTCTCGCCGACGAGCGGGACGACGTCCGCCAGCGTGCCGAGCGCAGCGATCTTGACGAAGCCGGGCAGCCACTGGCTCTTCCCGTACGCGGCGCACAAGGCCTGGACGAGCTTGAGCGCCACGCCCACGCCGGCGAGGTTCTTCTCGGGATACGCGCAGTCCGACCGCTTCGGATTGATCACGGCGAACGCCGGCGGCAGCGCCGCGCCGGGCTCGTGGTGGTCGGTGATGATGAGGTCGAGCCCCAGCTCGCGCGCGCGGAGCGCCGCATCCTCGCCGCGAATGCCGCAGTCGACCGAGATGACCAGCTTCGCGCCTTCCGCGTGCAGCCGATCGATCGTCGCGGGCTGCAGCCCGTAGCCGTCCTTCAGACGGTCGGGGATGAAGTGGCCGACGTTGCCACCCAGCAGCTCGAGCGTCCGGCGCAGGATGACGGTGGACGTGATGCCGTCCACGTCGTAGTCGCCGTGAATGGCGATGCGCTCGCCGGAGGCCAGCGCCTGGCGGATGCGCGCCATCGCCTCGGGCAGGCCGGCCAGCAGCGACGGGTCGTGCAGCTGATCGAGGGAAGGCTTGAGGAAGCGGGCGGCGGCGTCTGGGTCGGTCAGGCCGCGCATCGCGAGGAGCCGCGCGATGACCGGCTCGAGCCCGAGCGCCCGCGACAGCCGATCGACATCCGCGGGATCGGCCGTCTGGCGCTCCCAGATCGGCGGAATCATGCGGAGCCCTGTGTCTCCTCGGCGAAGTCTTCGCCAAGGCGGCCCATGCCGCGGAACTTCCGGTACCGGGCCTCGATCCGCTGCGCCACGGGCAGGCGGCCGACGTCGTTCAACGCGCGGGCGAGCACCGCGTCGAGCAGCGTCGCGGCGGCGGTCGGGTTGGTGTGCGCGCCGCCGGCCGGCTCGGGAACGATCTCGTCGATGACGCCGCGGGTCAGCAGGTCCGGCGCGGTCAGCTTCAGCGCCTCGGCGGCTTCGACCTTGCGCCCGGCATCGCGCCAGAGGATCGCGGCGCAGCCCTCGGGCGGGATGACGGAGTACACCGCGAACTCGTGCATCAGGATCCGATCGCCGATGGCCAGGCCGAGCGCGCCGCCGCTGCCGCCTTCGCCGCACACGTTCACGATGATCGGGACCTCGAGCATCGCCATCTCGCGCAGGTTCAACGCAATCGCTTCCGCGATGCCGCGCTCTTCCGATTCGATGCCCGGGTACGCCGCCGGCGTGTCGACGAACACGACGATCGGCCGAGAGAACTTCTGCGCCATCTCCATGGCGCGCAGCGCCTTGCGGTAGCCTTCCGGCCGCGCGTAGCCGAAGTTGCGGAAGATCTTCTGCTTCGTGTCGGCGCCCCCCTTGTGGTGGCCGACGACCATCACCGGGTCCCCCTTGTAGCGCGCCGTGCCGGTGACGATCGCGTGGTCGTCGCCGAAGCGCCGGTCGCCGTGGATCTCAGTGAATTCCGTGAACAGCATGTTCACGTATTCGAGGACGCTCGGGCGCTCGGGATGCCGCGCCACGAGCACCCGCTGCCACGGCGTCAGCGACCGATAGAGCTCTCCCCGAATCGACTCGATCCGGCGCTTCAGGCTGTCGATCTCGGCCTCGCGCTCGGCCGTGACGGGCAGCATCGACAGCGCTTCGATTTCCTTGGCCAGCACCCCCAGGGGCTCTTCGAACTCCAGCAGCTCAGGCATGAGTCTCTGCCCCATCATCGCAGATGCACGGCGCCCGGCCCACAGATCTTCTCCACCTGCTCCAGCAGTCCTGGCGATGGTTTCACGCGGATGTGGGCCGAGACCTGGGCGCGCACGCGCAGGGGCACGGGCTGGCCCTTCAGGACCAGCTGGAACGTGACGGGCTTGTCGCCCCGGTGCCTCGAGAACAGATCCGCCAGCGCCTCGAACGTCTCCCTCCCGTGCGGCGGCATGGCCAGCGTGATCGCCATCTCGCGCGCGAGCCGCTCACGCACGGCGCCGATGTGCTGCACGTCCGACGCGAGCACGCGCGCGGCTTCTTCGTCGCGCTCGAGTTTGCCGCGCACGACGACGAGCGTACCGACTTCGATCAGCGCGCGGCATGCCTTGAACGTCTCGGGGAACACCACGACTTCGAGACTGCCGTGGCGATCCTCGATCGTGGCCACCGCCATCGGATCGCCCTTGCGGGTCTTCAGAGCGCGGACGGCGGCGATGATGCCGCCGACGGCAACGTCCTCGCCGCTTCGCGCCACGGGTCTGGCCGCTGCCGGCAAGTCCTCGGGCGCAACGGGCTCGACGCCCTCCTCGGTCCCCTGCAGCTCGCCGATCGTCCGCGCGCCGACCTCCTGCAGGTCAGCGATGTGCGCATCGACCGGATGCCCGCTCCAGAACAGGCCGAGCGCTTCCTTCTCGAAATTGAGCAGCTCCATCTCCGTCCAGGCCGGGGCCTCGGGCAGGACGACCGGCATCTGGTCCCCCGTCGCGGCAGGCCCATCGTTTCCGAAGAGGTCCGCCTGGCCGAGCTCGCGGTCGCGCTGCACGCGCGCACCATGCTCGACGGCGCCGTCGAGCGCGGCCATCAGCCGCGGCCGCACCACCCGCAACGGCGGCGCGACGAACCCTTCAGGCACGGGCGGCGCGAGGGAGTCCAGCGCCCCGGCCTTCACGAGCGCTTCGAGGACGCGCTTGTTCACGAGCCGGAGGTCGAGATCCTCGCAGAGCTCGCCGAGCGTGCGGAGCCTTCCTCCGCGCGCCTCGCGAGCCGCCAGGATCGATTCGATGGCGCCTTCGCCGACGTTCCTGATCGCCGTGAGGCCGAACCGCACGCCGGATGGCGTCACCGTGAACCGGAGCGCGCTTTCGTTGACGTCCGGCGGAAGCACCGGAACGCCACGGTCGCGGCACTCGCCGAGGTAGAAGGCCACCTTCTCGGTGTTCTGCGCTTCGATGGTCAGCAGCGCTGCCTCGAAGTGCCATGGGTAGTTCGCCTTCAGGTACGCCGTCTGGTACGCGAGGTATGCGTAAGTCGTCGAATGCGACTTGTTGAAGCCGTACCCGGCGAAGTGCTCCATCAGCTCGAAGATCTTCTCGGCCTTCTTTTCCTTGATCCCGTTGGCCAGCGCGCCCTTCACGAACGCCGCGCGCTGCGCCGCCATGACGGCCGGGTTCTTCTTGCCCATCGCCTTGCGCAGCACGTCGGACTGCCCCAGCGTGAAGCTCGCGAGCGTCGCGGCGACACGCATGACCTGCTCCTGGTAGGCGATGACGCCGTAGGTGTCCTCGAGGATCGGCTGGAGCTGCGGCAGCTCGTAGACGATCTCCTTGCGCCCCTGTTTCCGCGCGATGAAGTCCTCGACCATCCCGCTGCGCAGCGGGCCGGGGCGGTAGAGCGCGTTGAGCGCGATGAGGTCGTCCAGCCGCTGCGGCTTGGCTTTGCGCAGGATGTCGCGCATTCCCGAGCTTTCGAACTGGAACACGCCGAAGGTCAGGCCTTCGCCGAACAGCTCGTACGTCTTCTGATCGTCGAGCGGGACGTTGTCGATGTCGAGCGTCTCGCCCGTGGTGCGCTTGATTTCCGCGAGCGCGTCCTGGATGAGCGTCAGCGTGCTCAGCCCCAGGAAGTCCATCTTGAGGAGACCGACGCGCTCGATCTCCTTCATCGCCCACTGCGTGACGATTTCGTCGCGTCCACCCTTGTAGAGCGGCGCGTAGTCGGTGATCGGCCCCGGCGCGATGACGACGCCGGCGGCATGCGTCGACGCATGGCGGGCCATGCCCTCGAGACGCCGCGCGACGCCGAGCAGCTCGCCGACCTTCGGGTCGGCCGCTTGCAGTTCCTTGAGCGCTGGCGTCTCCTCGATGGCCTTGTCGAGCGTCATGTCCAGCGTCGCGGGAATGAGCTTGGCCACCTTGTTGGCCTCGGCCAACGGGATGTCCAGCGCCCGCGCCACGTCCCGCACCGCCGCCCTCGCCTTCATCGTCCCGAACGTGATGATCTGGGCCACGTTCTCGCGCCCGTATTTGCGCGTGACGTACTCGATGACCTCGCCGCGGCGGCGCTCGCAGAAGTCGATGTCGATATCAGGCAGCGACACGCGCTCGGGATTGAGAAAGCGCTCGAAGATGAGGTCGTACTGCAGCGGGTCGACGTCGGTGATGCGCAGGCAGTACGCCACGAGGCTGCCGGCGGCCGAGCCGCGGCCCGGGCCGACCGGAATCCCCTGCTCTCTCGCGTAGCGGATGAAGTCCCAGACGATCAGGAAGTAGCCCGGGT
>Ga0207701_10001316_pt1 | contig 26239 bp, 19 predicted proteins | sample KBSSwiSSwithPhiX_FD_184294 | JGI IMG/M metagenome (GOLD analysis project Ga0207701, IMG submission 184294) | Switchgrass rhizosphere bulk soil microbial communities from Kellogg Biological Station, Michigan, USA, with PhiX - S5 (SPAdes) (version 2) | ecosystem: Environmental > Terrestrial >... | reverse complement strand
CCCTCCAGCTTCTCCTTCCTCGCACGATTACATTCTATTTTCCGCCTCAACCCACACCCGCTAAGTGGCACCAATCGTGCTCCGAGGCGTAGTTACCGGCGACTGCACGAGCGCGGTGTCGGGTACCGGAGTGGTCAATGTTGAAACGGCAGTGGTTGTGGACAGTGAGTGCGGCGGTTGGCCTTCTGGCTCTGACCTCCGCGTCAGCGCAGGCGCAGGTGGTGCAGGTCAGCCGCGGCGCAGACTCGCGCCACGCGATTGGTTTCACCTTCGGCGGGTTCTTTCCGCGCGGCGAAGACACGCGCGACAGCCAGGACACCATCCTGGCAGACCTCGACGATTTGGCAATTGAAGTGAAGGACTTCCGCAACGTGACGTTCGGCGGCGAGTACGTGTATGCGGTCAATGACTTCCTGGAAGCTGGGGTGGGCATCGGCTACTACTCGAAGGCAGTGGACTCGGTCTACGCCAACTTCGTGAACACGGATGGATCGGAGATCGAGCAGGAACTGAAGCTGCGGATCGTTCCGATCACCGCCACACTCCGCTTTCTCCCGATCGGCCGTACCGCCGCAGTCCAGCCGTATGTCGGCGGGGGCCTGGGCATCTTCAACTGGCGTTACTCGGAGATCGGCGATTTCGTCGACTTCAGCGACAACAGCATCTACTCCAACCGCTCCGATCCCTTCGTCGCCGACGGCACGTCATTCGGTCCCGTGGTGCTCGGCGGGGTGCGGTTCCCCATTGGCGATGCGCTGACTATGGGCGGCGAGCTGCGGTATCAATGGGCGACGGGGAACACCGGCGGGCTCGATAACGGGTTCCTCGGAAACAAGATCGATCTCGGCGGCGCCACGGCAAATTTCACGATTCACTTCCGCTTCTGACCCCTCGCTCAGGAGCAGTGTGGCCGCCCCAGTCCTGGTTGGAGTGGTGCGGCGCCGGCTATGGGTTCAAATGGTTTGCCGGTTCAGAACACGGGCCGGCGAACCATTGAACATTCGAGTGATCGTCGATCGCTCACAACCCCCCGAATCCTCGCAAGCTCCCGCGGCTGCCCTGGCGGGAGGACACTCGTCGCACTCCATAGGTGACGCCAGGCGCGAAAATATCGCGCGATCCGCGTAGATCAGGTGGCATTCCTGATGCACAGCGCCGGGTGGAACCTTCCCGGAGTATCTGATGCTGTCTTATCGAGTCGTCCGCGTTCTTGGGTGCGTGCTGTTCCTCGGCCTCTTCGCCTCCATGGCTACAGCACAGGACTTCGGCACCCTTGCCATCCAGGCTCGCCCCGAGGGTGCTGAGATCCGCATCGACGGCGAGCGGTGGACCGGCAGCGGTGACGCGAGCACGCTGCAGGTGCAGCTCACCGCCGGCGTGCACCGCGTCGAAGTCCGTGCGCCGGGCCGGCTGCCCTACCTGTCTGACGTCACGATCCGCGCTGGCCAGACGACACCACTGAACGTCTCGTTGTCGATGGCCCCGGCTCCGCCCCCAGCGGCCTCGGCGCCGCGCCCGTCACCTGCCGGTCCGCCGCAGCCCGGCAGCGTGGTGGAAGTGTCGAATGCAGAAGACGGCGGCGTGTTCGCGCCCGACGTCAAGTTCACCGAGGTCAATCATGAGTTCGCCACGCTGATCGGCGCCTATGGCGGCTACGTCTTCGGCGGTCAACTGATGTTCGGTGGCGGCGGCTACTGGCAGGCCAATTCCTCGAACGGCGTGCACATCGCGTATGGCGGTCCGGTCGTCGAGTGGCGCGCCCTGCGTGGCAGGACGATCGGGTTCAATCTGCACGCGCTCGTCGGCGGCGGCACGGAATACACGGATGATCACTACGGGTACTACGGCTACGGCGGCGGCCCCTACGTCGATCCGCGCGATCGGAACGGCCACGACGTGCGCGTGCCGCCACCGGCATACGCGTATCCCTACCCCTACCACTACTACGACGCGTTCTTCGTCGCCGATCCGGAAGCGCAGCTCGTGATCCACTTCGGGTCGAGCGTGCGCCTGCAGGGGAGCGTCGGCTACCGCGCAACGTCCGAAAGCCGGCTGAACGGCGTCAGCGGCGGCGTCTCGGTGCAGATCGGCCGGTAGGCAATCACTCGCCAGGGGATGACGAGCACGGCGGGCGGCCGCAGAGCGGTCGCTCGCCGTTGTTATTTGGCGGCCCGCCGCGAGCCGGCGTGCCGCACCGTCGTGATTAGGTACTCGTGCGCGTGGATGGAAAGCGGGTCACTGCGTTGTGTCGCAGTACAGCGCGACGCCGCCGCCGTCCGCCACTCGTTGGTATCCTCTGAGGAACTCCGGGTGATGCAGCGAACGCTGGTATAACGCGTCGCCCCCCTCGGCTTCTTCCTCGACCAGCACCCACTTCGCCAGCCCGTGCGGACCGCCGGCGAGCGCGACCACCCACAGATCGCCGTTCCCTTCATGCAGGAAGTTGTGGACCTGGTATCCGTATGCCGATAGATCGTGGATGTAGTGGGCCAGCGATCCCATGCTCACGAAGATCACGTCATCGCCGGACGGATTGAAGTGCGCCCTCAGGTAGGCGGTGACTGCCTCGCGGCCGAGGCGGTTGGCGTTGTCGCGCTGCGCTTCGAGGACCATCGGGGCATGCCGATCGAGCGGTGAGTCGTGTACCAGCACGCCGACGACGAGCACAGCGGCCGCGAAGATGCGCACGCGACGAGGCAGCAGCCCGATGCCGATGCCGCAGAGCACCGCGCTGGCGAACACCAGCGGCAGGCTGTAACGCACCCGCAGCGGATGTCCGTTGAAGTACGCGTACCACGGCAGAACGGCCGACGCTGCCAGCGCAAGGACGATCACGAGCGAGGCGCGGGCGCGCGATCGCACGAATGCGATGGCGATCAGGACTGCAGACAGGTACGCCGGCCAGATCAACATCCATCCGGATAGCTGGTAGACGCCGATGCGCACCTGGCGCCACGCCAGCCAGCCCTGACCGCGCGCCTCGTTCTCGGCTACGAAGAACCCGGCGGAGACGACCCACTCACCAGTGGTCCAGCGGCTGTTCAGCACGAACAGCATGACCGCGACCGCCGGATACACGCAGAGTCGTGCGGCCGCGCGAAGCGCTGTCATTGGCGGGACGCTGCGCCGCAACAGGGCGATGAGGCCGAGGCCCACGATTGCCGCGGTGATCGGCCAGGCCTCATACCGGGTCATGCACGCCGCCGTCACGGCGAGGCCCGCCGCATGTGGCCAGCCTGGCGCGTCACGATCGATCCACTCAGCCACCAACATCACCGCCAGCATCGTCGTCCCGAACAGGAGCGGCTCGGTCATCGGCGTGCTCTGGAGATAGAGCAGGTTGGGGTTGGCGAGGATCAGCGCTGCGGCTGTCGAGCCCCCGGCCGACGATCCGGTGGTGCGGTGGATCAAGCGCGCTGCGGCCCACGCGGCCAGCGCGATGCTCGCGACGGAGATGAGGATCGCGAACGCACCCGTTCGGTACAGCACGTCGATCTGGACCGGGAACATGTCGAGCAAATGCGGCAGCGGCAGCCAGACCGCACCGATCTGCTGCCAGCCGGGCACGATGCTGTCGAAGACACGGCGCGAGACGACGAGGTGGGCGCGGGCGTCGTAGTGGCTGAGCGCGAGGCCGATCAGGGAGTAGTGGATCGCCGCGGCGCCGCCGAGGACGAACACGAGCGCGGCGGCGGCTGATGCGGCGGACGGGCGTCTCGTGAGCAGGACTCTTCTAGTCTACACTCAGCACGATGAAGCGGGTTCTCGAGTGGGTGCAGGGTTTCGCCCTGTCGCTGGGCGGTCCGGGCCTGTTTTTGATCGCGTTTCTCGACTCGTCGTTCCTGTCGTTTCCCGAAGTCGTCGACCTGCTGATCGTCTGGCTGACGATCCAGCATCCGCCTCGCATGCCGTTCTACGCCCTGCTCGCGACGCTCGGGTCGGTGGCGGGCTGCCTCGCGCTGTTTCTGGTGGCGCGCAAGGGCGGGGACGCGTTCCTGCGCAAGCGCCTGCACGAGCGCCACGTGGAGCGCGCCACTGCGGTGGTTCGCAAGTACGGCCTGCTCAGCGTCCTCGTCCCGTCTCTCCTGCCGCCGCCCGCCCCATTCAAGATTTTCGTGCTCGCCGCCGGCGTGGCGCAGGTCCGAACTGTCGACTTCGTGCTCGCGGTCGCGATCGGTCGCGGGACGCGCTACTTCGGTGAAGGCGTGCTGGCACTCTGGTACGGTGAGCGCGCCGCGGCATTCCTGCGCGACCATGCGCAGTCGATCGCGTTCTGGATGGGGGCCGGGGCGCTGGTTCTCGGGGTCGCGTGGATGCTCTGGCAAAAGCGCCGCGGCGGCGCTGGTACGGTCGCCGACGAGAATTGACGGGTTGGGCAGAACTCACCTATAATCAGTCGTTTGTGGTCACGCCAGAGACGATGAATCCGGAGATCTCGGTCGTCATTCCGGTCCGCAACGAGGCCCTGAACGTGCCGGCCTTGTACGAGGAGCTGACGACGACGCTCGAGGGGTTCGGCCGACGTTACGAGATCATCCTGATCGATGACGGCAGCACCGATCAGACGTTCGAGTTGCTGGCCGGTCTCCAGGCGCGGGACGCACGGCTCCGGATCATCCGCTTCCGCCGCAACTTCGGCCAGACCGCCGGGTTTGCCGCCGGCTTTGCCCACGCCCGCGGCCGCTTCATCGTCACGTCGGACGGCGACCTCCAGAACGACCCCCGCGACATCCCCGCGATGATCGACCTGGCGCAGAGCTTCGACATCGTCGCGGGCTGGCGCAAGGACCGGCAGGACGCCTTCATCAACCGCCGGCTGCCGTCGATGATCGCCAACTGGATCATCTCCCGCGTGACCGGCGTCCGGCTGCACGATTACGGCTGTTCGCTGAAGGTGTTCCGCGCCGAAGTGGTGAAGCCGTTGAAGCTGTACGGCGAAATGCACCGGTTCCTGCCGGCGATCGCGAGCGAGATGGGCGTCACCATCACCGAGCGGGTCGTCAATCATCGCAAGCGTGTGCACGGCCGGTCGAACTACGGGATCTCGCGCACCGCGCGCGTGGTGCTCGATCTGCTGACGGTCAAGTTCCTCATCAGCTATTCGACGAGACCGCTCCAGATTTTCGGTTTGCTCGGTCTCGGCATGGGCTCTCTCGGCGCGCTGATGTCGGCATGGCTGGTGATCGTGAAGTACGTCTATCACCAGGGGATTGCCGACCGGCCGCTGCTGATCGCGGCCGTCGTGTTGATGGTGATGGGCGGGCAGTTCCTGATGAGCGGCCTCATTGCCGAGATGCTGGCGCGCACGTATCACGAGTCGCAGGACAAACCGATTTACGTCATCCGGGAAATTCGCGAGGCGGCGGCACGCCCGAGGGGAGTCGTAGGCGCATGAGGGGCTGGCGCTGGGGCGGGGGACTGCTGGTCGGGTGCGCCAGCGCGTTGCTGATGGCGGCGTGCGGATCGGCGCCGAGCTCGCCGACGCCGCCGTCGAGCAACGGTGGTGGCGTGGTGACGCCGCCGGCGAACACGCCACCTGTGATCTCGTCGATCACCACCTCCGCGACCCGTGCGGAGGTCGACACCGATGTCACGCTGACAGCGACGGTCACTGACGCGGAGACGCCTGTCGGCCAGCTGCAGTTCGCCTGGACCGTCGCCGCCGGGACCATCACCGGCCAGGGCGCGAAGGTCGTGTGGCATACCCCCAAGGACAACGCCACACCGGCGGACTACACGGCCACGCTGACCGTGACGGAAACGTTCGGATCGGCGACCACCGGCGGCAGCCAGCAACAATCCGTCAGCAGTCAAAGCCCGGTCGTGCGGGTGCACAATTCGCCGAAAGAGCTGGGCGACTTGTCGGTCCGGTTCCTGTCGGACTTCGCCAATTCAGGGATCCCGCCGGCGGTGTGCGTTCGTGACTTCAGTGACAGCTGTAGCGGCAAGAAGGACGAGCTCGCTGACATCACGGAAAATCGATCGCACTTCGTCATTCTCGATTCGAACCTTCGGTTGAAGTCCGTGCGCGTCAAATCCGACAACACGCACGCCGACATGACGGTTGCCTGTGCGTTCTCGTCGCGCATCATCAAGTGCGACTCTGGCGATCTGAAGTGCGTGGTGGGTTCGGTCAGCAACGTCGCTGGCGACTGCGCGCTGACCGGCCTCTACGAGCAACAGCGTTGGTGGCTATGCGAGAGTCACTTCACCCCGAACGCAACCTTGGCGCCCGGGTTCGATAAGTTCTTGCGTCGTTGAAGCCCGCACGAGCCGCCGGCTGTGTGTTGCTCGTATTGGCCTCGATCGCCGCCTGCGGCGACTCTGGTGCGTCGGTGGAAGAGCATGCCGCGCCCGTCGCTCGTTCCTCTTGGGCCCAAGGCTCGAAGCGGGCTCGGTCGGCAACGGCATCCGGGCACCTTCAGATCACCGGCACCCACTTCGTCACCGCCACCGGCCAGCCATTCCCGTGGCGCGGCATCACCGCATTCCGACTGCTCGAGTACGTCGCGCGGAAGAAGGAAGCGGACGTCCGCGCCTACTTGGCGTGGGCTCAGTCACAGGACCTGACCGTGGTGCGCGTGCTGGCGATGGGCAGCGGCTTCATGCAGCTGTCGCCAGACGAAGGGCGCGCCGCGCTCGGCCGGCTGCTCGATCTGGCACAGGAGTACGGAGTGCACGTCGAGATCGTCGCGCTGGCGAACACCCGCGAGCTGCCGGTTAGCCTCGACGAACAGATCGCGGCGATCGGCACCATTGCCGCCGCGCACTCGAACGCGCTCGTCGAGCTGGCGAACGAGCCGATACATCCGACGCAGGCGCCGGACGTGGGGAAGGCCGACGTTCTGGCGGCGCTCGCCGCCCGGATACCTGACGACGTGCCGGTGGCGTGGGGGTCGATCGAGACGGATGAACGATTCTCCGGCGGCGACTACGTCACGTGGCACGTCCCGCGCGAGACGAGGCCGGACGGTTGGGGCCACGTTCTCGCGGTCGCCCACGGCGCGACGTTCCTTCAGAAGTTCGGCAAGCCGGTCGTGAACGATGAGCCGATCGGGGCCGGCCCGCGGGATGAGCCCGGACGCCGCGACAATCGGCCCGCGCGGTTTCGCGCCGCCGCCCTTCTCACGCGCCTGACCGGCATGGGCGCGACATTCCACTATGAAGGCGGTCTGCAGGCCACGATTCCGCAGGGCGCCGAGCTCGCCTGCCTGGCCGCGTGGCGCGAAGCGTGGACGCTCCTTCCGGCCGACGTCGAGTCGCAGGGGACGTTCGCCGCGGCCGGGAACGCCGGCGCTGTAGTACAGGACTTCGACCGCCAGGCCGCTTACGGGCTCTTCGAGCGCGCGACCGCAACACGCGGATGGATTCTGGCAATCGGGGCGGGAGAGCCGAAGGTGCAGCTCGCGCCCGGATGGATGGTCGAAGCAACGAAGGAGTTCGAGGGGCTGAGACTGATCAGCGTCGTACGGTCGGCGCCGGCGCCGTCTCGTACTTCGCCTTGAGCGCGTCGAGCCAGATCTCAGCGAGCTTCTGGTAACCGCTTTCGGTCGGGTGCAAACCGTCCTGACCGATCAGCGAGAGCGGCAGCAGCGCGTTGACGTCCACGACGATTGCGCCTTTCTTGCCCGCCATCACCTTGAGCTGACCGTTGTACTTGTCGACCAGCCCCGGCGCTGCGGCGTTCCTGCCGCCAACGCGCTGCGGGGGGATTGTCGCCAGGAACACCTGCATGCCGCGGCCGGTCGCCAGGCGCACCATGTCTTCCATGCGGCCGGTGACGGACGTGATGTCCAGAGACAGCGTCGGGTGGTTCAGGTCGTTGGCGCCCTCCATGAGGAGCACGGCCTGCGGCTTCGACTCCGACAACACCCCACCGAACCGGGCGTTCCCATCAACTGTCGTCTCGCCGGGAACCCCGGCGTTGAAGACCTCGATGGTTTGCCCGGTGTAACGGGCGGCCGCGAGCGTCTGCAGCTTGAAGGGATAGGACTCCGGGCGACCTGCCGTCAGCGTGAACGGCACGAAGGCCGGAGAGGTCGTCCCGGCGGTCATGCTGTCGCCGAACGCGAGGATCTTGGTGATCCCGAGGGTCGGCGGCGGTGGCGTAGGCGGCTGCGGCGTGGAGGGCCCCGGGTCCACGGGAGGCGTCACGATCGGGCTCGGCGCGGTCGGCGGTCCGCTGCTCCCGCACGCCGCGGCCAGCACCAGCAGCATGAGTCCCACCCAGTTGGATCGTCGCTTCATCGCCCCGTTCAACCTTTGAGAATAGCACAGCCAGGGGAGCTCAGCTTTGCCGTGGCATAATCTCCCGGTGCCCCCCGCACACGACGCCGGCCCCCGTGAGCCGCGCCGGCTCCAGGTCGTGCTGTTTTCGGGCGGCCGCGGCTCCAGCGCGCTCACCCGCCAACTGATCGCGAGCCCCGCGGTCCATCTGACACTGGCCATCAACGGCTACGACGACGGCGCCTCGACCGGGGAGGTGCGCCGCTTCCTGGGCGATAGCCTGGGCCCCTCGGACTTCCGGAAGAACGCCTCCACCGTCGCCGCGGCGTTGGGCACCTGCCCACCGGCCCTGATCGACCTCCTGGATCTGCGCTTCCCGGTCGGCTACGCCGCGCCAGAGGCGCTGTCCGCCATGCGCTTCGTCGGCGGCGATCTCCACAGCCGCCCGAGCGAGGCGTTTGGGGGCGATCTGGCGCGGATCGTCGGGGCGATTGAGTACTCGTCGCGCGCCCGGCTCGGTGCCCGGCTCCTCCGCTTCGGAGATGAGGTGACGAAGTCCGGCCGCGGCTTCAACTTCTCCGATTGCAGCGTCGGCAATCTCGTGTTCGCGGGGGGCTTCCTGCTGACCGGACGCCACTTCAATCGGGCCGTCGATGACTACTGCGCGCTGGTCGGCCTGCCGGCCGGCCTGATCGAGAACGTCACCGACGGGACCAACGCCTGGCTGGTCGCCCTGGACGACGAGGGCCGGCTCCTGGCCACCGAGGAAGCGATCGTCGACGTCGCCCGGCCCAACCGGATCCGCGAGATCTATCTCGTCGATCGCCAACTCACCGCCGCCGAACGGGTGCTGGCCGGCACCAGCGGCGCCGGCGCGGACGCGCTTCTCGCCGAGCGGGCCGCCGTGCTGCCCATCAATCCGCGGCTGGTGCCCAAGATCGCCGCCGCCGATCTGATCATCTACGCCCCGGGCACTCAGCATTCGAGCCTGTTCCCCTCGTACCTGACCACCGGCCTGGCCGAAGCGATCGCCGGCAACCTGACGGCGCTCAAGGTCCTGGTGACGAACATCCAAACGGATGCCGAGATCTCCGGCAGCAATGCGGTCGATCTCGTCAAGCGCGCCGCCTACTACCTGACCAACAAGGGGCGCGCGCGGCTGCCGACGCCGTTCCTGATCACGCACTCGCTGATCAACGATCCGAATCACGCCGACGCCACCACGCCGTACGTGCCGCTCGGCCCGACCGAAGCGATCGAAGACCCGCGCCTGGTAAGGATCGGCAACTTCGAGGACGGCCTCTCGGGCCGTCACGACGCGGCCCGGATCCTCGGCCCGTTCATCGGATCGTTCGGCGCTCCCGCGCCGCGGATGCAGGTGGCCGTGCTGCTGCACGACGCCAGCTCCACGAACAAGATCGCGCAGACGCTGCTCGAAATGGTGCGCGGGGGAGTGGCCGGCGTGCCGGTCGACGTCACCGTCTTCCATCCCGGCCCCGAGGCGCTCGATCCGGGGCTCGCGGCCCGGCTGCCGTTCGGGCTGCGGCACCTGCCACTCGGGATCCGCAGCTTCGCCGACGCCGCGCGCTCCGCCGGCTTCGACTACGTGCTGCTGTTCGAATCCTCGGGCATGTATCGCGGCGAAGAGATCGTGCCGCTGCTGTCGCATCTCTCGAACGGCCGTCTGGATGCGGTGTGGGGCAGCCGCCGCCTGTCGGTCCGCGACATCGACGAGTCGTACCGGTTCCGCTATGAGCGGAAGGCCCTGGCCGGGACCATCAGCCGTATCGGCAGCCACGTGCTCAGCCTCGCATGCCTGGCGCTCTATGGGCGTTTCGTCACGGACACGCTGTCGGGCGTGCGCGCGGTGCGGGCGGCCGACGTGCTCGACAGGCAGGTCGATCTGACCCGGCGGGACGTCAACCACGTGCTGCTCGCGGCGCTGCTCCGGCGCAAGGCGGAGATCCTCGAGGTGCCGGTCCGCTTCTTCCCGCTGTCGCCCGACCGCGTCACCCGTACCACGGCCCTCGATGGCCTGCGCGACCTGGGAATCCTCATCGCGCATCGGCTCTCAGCGGCGCCGGCCTCGTCCCCGGCGCCCGGGTACGCCCCCGACGCCCCCACGCCGCTTCGATCGGCGAAATGAGCCGGATCCTGGTGATCCCCGCGGCCGGCCTCGGGTCGCGCCTCGGGGCTGCAGTTCCCAAGCTGTTCGTGCCGGTGGCCGGCGTGCCGATGATCGATCGGTTGGCACAGCTCTATCTGCCCTACGTGGCGCGCATCGTCCTGATTGCCCATCCCTCGTTTGCGGCCCGATTGAGGCAGCACGTGGAGCCGTGGCCGCTGCCGGTCGACGTGGCGGTGCAGGAGCGGCCGACGGGAATGCTCGACGCCATTCTGCTCGGCGCCGATCCAGTGCGATCGACGAGCAGCGACGAGGTGTGGATCACGTGGTGCGATCAGGTTGGCGTCCATCCCGAGACAATCCATCGCCTGTCGGAAGCGTTGCCGGGGAACCGGGATGTGGCGCTGGCACTGCCGACGGTCGCCGGTGAGGCCCCATATATTCACTTCGCGCGCAATCACGAGGGGCGGATCACGGAGGTGCTGCACCGCCGCGAAGGAGACGCGATGCCCGCGGAAGGGGAGAGCGACATGGGCCTGTTCGCGTTGACCCGCGCCGCGTATCTGAACGACCTGCCCGCCTACGCCGTGGCTCCGGGCATCGGGCGTGTCACGGGTGAGCGGAACTTCCTGCCGTTCATCCCATGGCTCGCTGCCCGTCGTGCGGTGATGACGTTCCCGGCCGTCGACGCCCTGGAGGCGGTCGGGGTCAACACCCCGGACGACCTGGCCCGCGTCGAACGCTACCTCGGCGCCCGGACGGGTCCCTCTTCATGACTACCCTGTCGATCGTCATTCCGGCCTACAACGAGGACCGGTTCATCGGCACGCTTCTCGAGCAGATCCAGGCTGTGGATCTTTCGCCGCTCGGCGTTTCGAAAGAAGTCATCGTGGTCGACGATTGCTCGAAGGACCGTACGAGCGCGATCGTCGCCGGGTTTCCGGGCGTGCGATTGCACCGACAGCCGGTCAATGGGGGCAAGGGCAAGGCCGTCCGTCAGGGAATTGCGATGGCGACCGGAGACCTGCTCATCATTCAGGACGCCGACCTCGAGTACGAGCCCAACGACTACGTCCCGATGCTCCGCGCATTGCTGGATGGCAGGGGGAACGTGGTCTACGGCAGCCGTTACCTGGGCCGTGGCCGGCATCCCAACCAGTCCTGGACGGCGTATCTGGGCGGTCGCAGCTTGAGCGTTGCCGCCTGGCTGGCCACCGGGCGGTTTTTGACCGACACGGTGACGGCGTACAAGCTTTTTCGCCGGAGCGACCTCGCGGCGCTGGACTTGCAGACATCGGGATTCGAGCTCGACCACGAGATCACGGCCCGGATGCTGGCGCGTGGCCTGACAATTGTCGAGGTGCCGATCCGCTACGCTCCGCGCAGCCGCGAAGAAGGGAAAAAGATCGGCGCCCGCGACTGGTTCGTGGCGTTGCGCACCTTTTATCGTTTCCGAAAAGGCTGAGTCCGCCCTCGCCTTTGGGGACCCAATGTTCCCGGCGGGGTCATCCATATTCCCACTGATGCACCCAAGGGCCACACTCCTCGCACTCTCCCTCGCCATTGTCGCCGCCGCGTGCGGATCGTCCTCGACCACGTCGACAGCTCCCGCCACGGTGCCGCGATGCGGCGTAACGCTGGCGACGACCGACCTGACGGTGCCGGCATCGGGTGGCACGGGCCGGATCGCGATCACCACCGCGCGCGAATGCGCCTGGACGGCGAACTCGAACGCCGCCTGGCTGACGGTGACCGGTCCGTCGAGCGGTCAGGGCGACGGTGTCATCGAATACTCGGCTTCCAGCAACAACGACCCGACAACGCGGCGGGCGCTGATCGAGCTGAATGACCAAAAGGCGAACGTGACGCAGGCTGGCGCCGCGTGCACCATGGCGCTCGGCGATACGTCCGAGAGCTTCTCGCCGGCAGGCGGGTCCGGCACCATTCCGGTGCAGGCGTCGAGCCCGAGTTGTCCGTGGACCGCGGTCTCTGACTCGAACTGGATCACGATCCGCTCGGGTGCCAGCGGCAGCGGCAACGGGACGGTGGCTTACGACGTCGCGGCCGGGTCGGGCCCGCCACGCACCGGGACGATCCTGGCCGCTGGGCTGCGATTCGCGATCACGCAGTCCGAAGGCTGCACGTTCGCGATCGGCGCCAACAGCTACTCGCCCGGGCCCTCCGGCGGGGCGACCACGATCCCGGTCTCGGCCGCCGCAGGGTGCCCCTGGACGGCGATTAGCAACGTCCCCTGGATCACCGTGCCTCAGGGCGCCGCCGGCAGCGGTGCCGGGGCTGCGCGGCTCGTCGTCGAAAGCACCTCTGGTCCTCCCCGGACCGGCACCGTCCTGGTCGCCGGCCAGACCGTCACCGTCACGCAAGGAGGCGGTTGCGACTTCGTGGTGGCGCCGCTGGTTCAGCCGGTCGCGTCGAATGGCGGCTCCGGGTCGGCGACGATTGAAGCCGGCGGCGGGTGTGGCTGGACGGCGACCAGCAATGCGCCATGGATCACGCTGACGGGCCCGACGTCAGGCACGGGCGGTGGAGCAATCACCTTCACGGTCGCGCCGCTCACGGGTGCGGCGAGATCCGGAACGATCACCGCCGCCGGCGTCACCATCACGGTATCGCAGGGCAGCGGCTGCACGTTCGCCATCGCCCCGACGAGCGTCAGCCTCCCGGCCAGCGGCGGGGGAGGCACCGTCAGCGTGACGGCCGGGGCGGACTGTGCGTGGACCGCGACCAGCGGCGTGTCCTGGTTGTCGATCGCCGGGGGCGCGAGCGGTACCGGCAATGGGACGGTGCAGTTCACCGCCGCGGCGACGACTGGCGGCCCGCGGTCGGGCACGTTGACCATCGGCGGCCAGCCGTTCACCGTGAACCAGGACAACGGCTGCTCGGTATCGATCGCTCCGACCAACGCGAGTGTTGCGCCTGCCGGGGGCACTGGCAGCATTGCCGTGGCGGCTTCAGCAGGCTGCGCCTGGACCGCGGCCACCGACGCACCGTGGATCACGATCGCGTCCGGCGCCAGCGGCAATGGCAATGGCACCGTCCAGTACAACGCTGCCGCGACAACGGGCGGATCGCGCTCCGGCACGATCACGATCGGCGGCCAGGCGTTCACGCTGACGCAGGGCAGCGGCTGTGCGTTCTCGATCGCGACCACCACGGCGAGCGTGCCCGCGGGGGGCGGCACAGGGAGCGTCCCGGTCACGAGTGCGGCGGGGTGCGCCTGGACTGCCACCAGCAACGCGGCGTGGCTGACGATCACCTCCGGCGCGAGCGGCAGCGGCAACGGGACGGTCGCGTACAGTGCCGCGGCGACCACCGGCGGGCCCCGCTCGGCCGCGCTCATTATTGCCGGCCAGACCTTCACGGTGACCCAGGGTAGCGGCTGTTCGTTCGGGTTGGCGCCCGCCAGCCTCACGATCCCGGCAGCGGGCGGGTCGTCGAACGTCAACGTGACCGCGGGCGCCGGCTGCGCGTGGACGGCCTCGAGCGCCACTGACTGGCTGACCATCGCGTCGGGTGCGAATGGCAGCGGCGAGGGCACCGTGAGGGTGACGGCCGCCGCCAATACCGGCGTGGCGCGCTCCGGGACCATCACCATCGCCGGGCAGACGTACACCGTCAATCAGCCGGGCGGCTGCAGCTTTACGGCGGCGCCGACGACCATCACGGTCAATGCGCTCGGGGGAAACAGCAATGTCGGGGTCACCGCGCCAGCCGGCTGCACGTGGACGGCCTCGAGCGGCGTCAACTGGGTGACCGTCGCGTCGGGCAGCAGCGGGAGTGGCAACGGCACGACGACGCTGTCGGTTGGCGTCAACCTCGGGAGCAGCCGCTCCGGCACGGCGACGGTCGCCGGCCAGACGATCACCATCAATCAGCCTGCGACGCTGTGCCAGTGGTCGATCAAGCCGACATCGGCCGGGGCCAAGGGCAACGGCGACGATGGCACAGTGGCGGTGACCGCCGGGTCCGGTTGCCCGTGGACCGCCACGAGCGATGTGTCGTGGATCACCGTGACCTCGGGAGCGTCGGGCAGCGGGAACGGGACGGTCGCCTACACTGTGGCGCGGAACACCACGAACACGGCGCGGACCGGCACCATCACCATTGCCGGCGAGACGTTCACCGTGAATCAGGCGAAGTAACGGACAAGGCGCGGCTGACCGTGGCCAGGAGCTGGCGCGGGGCGAACGGCTTCTGGAGGAAATTCAGCCCTTCCTCGAGCATGAACTCCCGGCCGCCGAAATCGGTGCTGTGCCCGCTCATGAACACGAACGGCACCCGGCCGGTGAGCCCGCCGAAGCGCTCGGCCAGCTCGCGGCCGCCGATCCCGTCGGGCAGCGTCAAGTCGGTGAGCACCAGGCGGACATCGCTCCCGTGCGCGTCCCACAACGTGACCGCCTGCGCCCCGTTGGCCGCCTCCAGCACCGTGTAGCCCTGGCGGCGCAGGATGGCGACGACCAGGTCGCGGACCGGCGCGTGATCCTCTACCACCAGCACCGTCCCCGAGCCGCGCGGCGGCGCCGTGGCCTCGACCGCGCGCTCCCGTTCGAGCGGCTCCGTGACGGCGCGCAGTTCGGCCGGGAAGAGCAGCTCGAATGTCGTGCCGTGCCCGACCTCAGTCGTCACCTTGATCGCGCCGCGGTGCTGCTTGACGATCCCGAAGACCGTCGCCAGGCCGAGTCCGGTGCCCTTGCCGGGCGCCTTGGTGGTGAAGAACGGTTCGAAGATGCGCGGCCGGTGCTGCGGCGCTATCCCGGAGCCGCTGTCCGTGACCCGCAGCCACACATACCGTCCGGGCCGGGCATCGTCGAGACGGCGCGCGTCCCCTTCATCGAGAACGCAGTGGCCGGTCTCGAGCAGGACGCTGCCGCCGTCGGGCATCGCGTCACGCGCGTTGATCACCAGGTTGAGCACCGCCTGTTCAAGCATCCCTGAATCGCCCCTCGTCACGAGCCGCGATCGACCGCACGTGATGCGGACGTCGACCTGTGGGCCGGCCGCCCGCCGCAGCATGCCGGCCAGGTTGGTCACCACCTCGTTCAGGTCCAGCGCGCGCGGCTGCATCACCTGCTGCCGGCTGAAGGTCAGGAGCTGCCGCGTGACGTTCGCGGCGCGGTCGGCGGCGAGCACGACCTCACGGACCGACTGCGCGCGCGGATCGCCAGCCAATTGATCGAGGAGCAGCGACCCGTGCCCCTGGATGACCGTCATGATGTTGTTGACGTCGTGGGCGATGCCTCCGGCCAGCTGACCGACGGCATCCATCTTCTGCGATTGCCGGAGTTGCTCTTCGAGTTGCCGATGCTCGGTGACGTCTTCGGCGGTGCCGACGATCCGGAACACCTCGCCGGCGGCGGTGCGCAGGGGCACCGCGCGGTGATGAACCCAGCGGATCGCCCCGTCGGGACGGAGGATGCGGTAGGTCTCGTCGAAGTCCCCCCGGACCTGCTTGGTCCGCAGCGCCGCCGTGACCCAGCCCTGATCTTCCGCGTGAACGGCCTCGAGCCATATCGCTTCGTCCAACGGATCTGGCGCCGGACGGCCCCAAATCTTTTCGTAGGCCGGGCTCACGTGCAGGAACCGGCCGGACTGCGGCTCGCTGATCAGGAACGTTTCCTGGATGTTCTCGGCCAGTTGACGGAAGCGCTGTTCGCTCTCCTCGAGCGCGGCAGTGACGCGCCGCCGGTGGGCTTCGCGCTCGTGGACATCGAGCGCGAACGAGATATCCGCGGCGAGCTCGTCGAGCAACGACAGCTCCTCGGCATCGAACACATGCGGTTCGGTCGCGTAGAGATTGAAGGTGCCGATGACCCGCCCGTCCGAGCGGAGCGGGAGCGACGCCATCGCGCGGTAGTGCCGCTCGAGCGCCGCATGCCGCCAGGGTACCGTCGTATCGTCAGCCGCGATGTCGTTACAGATCGCCGGCTGTCCTGTGCGCATCGCTCGCGCGGTGATCTCACACCCGGCGTCAGGATCCGCGACCAGCGCAGCAACCGTGCGGAGCGTGTCGTCGGATGCGCCGGCATGTGCCGTGATCCGCAGCCCCGTTCGCGGGCGGTCGGCCAGCCCGATCCACACCATCTCGAAGGCGCCTTTGTCGGCCGCGATCCGGCAGGCCGCATCGAGCATCGCCTGCGCGTTCTGTGCGCGCACGATGGCCTGATTGATCGCGCTCAGCACCGCATACATGCGATTGAGGTAACGGATCCGCTGTTCGGCTTGCCGACGTCCGGTGATGTCGCGGCTGACATTCAGCATCGCGGTGACATTCCCGCTCGAGTCCCGCAGAGGCGTGGCGTGGGTCTCGACCCAACGCGGAGTCCCACCGCGACCGGTCACGCGCAGTTCGATCGACTCCGAGGCGCCGCTCATCACCCGCTCGCGCAGCCCCGCGAACGCGACGCCATGTTCGACGGACAGGAAGGACTGCATCGGCGATTCGCGAGCTTCTTCGATCGACCGCACCTCGAGGAGCGCCAGGCCGGCCGGGTTCAGATCGGTCAGGAACCCCTTGGCGTCGATGACCGCGACCGATTCAGGTTCCTGATTGAAGATCGCCTGCAGCCGCGCCTTACTAACGCGGAGCTCCTCCTCGGCAGCCCGTTGCTCCGAGATGTCGACGAAGGTTGTGACTGAATGGGGCGCGCCGCGGAAGTCGACGACCTCGATCGAGCACAGGACGGTCAGCGAGGTGCCGGACCGTGTGCGGATTGTGCCTTGGACGTCCCGCACCGGCGTCGCGGTCCGTAACCGCTCACGGAGCCGGCCGGCCGAGTCCGGGTCGAGAATGCCGAGGCTGACCGGGGTCTGTCCGATGACCTCGTCGCGCGTCCACTCGAGCAGCGTGAGGAAGGCCGAGTTGACCTCGACGAAAGTGCGATCGTCCCATCGGGTCAGGCTGAGCGCGACGGGGCAGCTGTTGAAGACGCGCAACCAGCGGGCATCAGCATCGTCGGCGGCACTCGGCAACCCTAATGGCGGAGGATCGGACGCAGGAGCGGGCGAACTGCTCCCCTCCACAGATCGAGCGCCGCGATCCACCGGGTCTCGAGAGCTCATGGACCTTCACCCTGGGCCATCCGAAGGCACGCCGGGTCGGAGTCGGCGTGTGCGCGACAAGCATCACACGGATTCGCCTATTTGACGATGTAGACGGCCACCGCACCGCGCCGAAATCCCAGCGAGAATTGCTCAGGTGAAGCGTCGAACTTGGCGACACCTGGATAGCGGGAGCGATCGTCGTCGTCGACATAGATGTAATCGATGTGCAAGGCGTGCGCAATGGCTGACGCCTCGGCGGGGCTCGCGGTGGCAAACATCTCCTCGATGCGCGCGGAGGTCGCCTGGTACTCGGGGACGTTCATCAGGGAGATCGGGAGGCCGCCAGCCATGCGCCGTTCGGCGAAGGTCGGAATCAGACTCCACGATTCCCGATCGCGGCTCACGGGTTCCATTTGGACGACAGCGTCCCTCGGCGTGGTCCGGCGGATCCAGGTGAGAGCCTGCTGCTGGGCGGGGTCGAGCACGACAGTCCAGCGGAACCCCGGACCGGCGTCGTGATTGGTGACGTCCTGGGCGTTGTAGGCGTCGATCACCGTGGTCGGCAAACCGAGCAGGAAGAGCGCTGCGAACGCTGCGCCCGTCACCGCACGCAGACCTCGACGAGTCCACGCCGTCGACAACCCCATCGCGAGCAGAGGCGGAAGAGCGACGAGTACCATCTGGCCTGCGCGAAATCCAACCCATGCCTGGTCCACGCTCAGACGCACCAGGAAGAGGAGTGCGAGCGCGGTGAGCGCGAGCGCAATCGACGGAGCGGCGGCAGGAATCGTGTCGCGGCGAACGGCCGCGAGCGCAGCGATCGCCGGGATCAGCACCGGGCCCAGCGACAGGAAGAGGGTCGTGATTGGCGCGTAACGCGCCGCACCGTGAAAGCCGAAATCGAGCGCGCCGCCGGCGCCTTCGACCATACGCGACCCGATGCACCACGCCAATGCCAGCGCAACCGGCACGATCGCCGCGACATGACGAGCGACTGCCGCGATTGCTCCTGGCCGCCGCACCGCATCGATCAGCACCGCGACACCCCAGACGAACGCGAAGATGCCGCCCACGAACGGATTGAGCGCCACGGCTCCGGCAAGTGCGATGCCCTGAATCACGATCGCGGCCATCGTCGTAGTTGCGCCCGCCGCGAGGACCGCGGTGAGGGCGATCAGTCCGAGCGAGTAGGCCATCGAGTGCTGCGGCACGTACCACAAACAGCGGGGCAATCCGTCGATGCGCAGGCCTTCGAAGTGCCATGCGGTGATCGCGTCGATGTTGATGTCCTTCAGCCGGCTCAGTGGCTCGCCGCGGCTCCACAGCCGCTGGATCTCGTAAGTGCCTTCGAAGCTGCCCGCGAGGAGGACCAGCGCCACCGCCGCAGCGACGGCGGCCGGACGGCCCGTCGCGGCCCAGGCCAGCATGAAGACCGACGACATCAGCAACACACCGGTGACGAGCGCGTTGACCTTGAGGCAGGTCTGCACGTCGCGCACGGGCGCCGGCCCGGTCTCCGACACCGCGGCGGGGATCAGGAAGTAGGTCCAGTAGTAGTGGATCGGTTGCGAGGCGAGGTATGGATTGCGCGGGGGCGAGGAGAACTTGCCGAGCTCCGCGGTGAGCGCCGTGTGCCAGACGAAGTCCGCGGTGAAGTAGGCGCGGTAGGCGACGTTCCCCTGGGCGTCACGCTCACCGACGCGGGCAAAGGGCGGAACGGCTACTGCGAGCGTCAGCAGAAGAATGCCACCCAGCGCAGTGCTCGCGCCGCCGCTCCAGTCCGGCAGCGCCACCATCGGCGCGTCGCGGCGGCGGGCCAGCGAGTACGAGACCGCGAGAGTGACGAGCCAGACGAGTGCGAACGCGGCCCGCGACGGACGCCCCACGGCGATCGGCACCCAGATCGCGAAGGAGGTCAACACGTAGCCAAGCAGGGCGCCTGCGATCCAGCCGGCGGGCTGACGCGATCCGAAGAGGGTGAACCCCAACGGCACCCCTGGCACCGCCGCGAGCGCGAAGATGAGCACGTAGAGCAGACCCGCGGCGCCGTGCGCGACGATCAACGCCGCCAGGCCGATCGCGACGACGATCGCCAGGGCGAGCGCCCTGAGCGTCATGCGCGCGAGCCCTCGGCCGCCGGACGCTCGGGGAACAGCGCATAGAGCACCCCGCCGGGCAGGCTTCCGACGATGCCGAGCGCGAGAAACAGGATCGAGAGGGCAAATGTCGGCGCCGCCGCGACTCCGGCCGGCACGAACAGGCGCTCGAACGCGATCTGCGTCGTCCCAAAGCCGTTCACCGTGATCGGAATCTGCATGACCAGCAGGATCACCGGCATGAACGCGAAATAGGTCGGCAGCGGCAGGTCGATCCCGAGTGCGCGCCCGAGGCACCACGCCTGGAGGATCCGCGCCACCTGCACCAGGATCGACATCACCAGCACACGCAACAGCTCACGATGATGCCGCGCATAGCGGCGCACGGCGTCGGTCAACGACACGGTGACGCGCCGCAGCGCGGCGATCGGCACGAACTGGCTGGCGCGTTGTACGAGGGTGGCGGCCGAATCGCTGAACACCACCAGGGCTGCGACCAGGCTGGCGGCGAAGGCGAGGCCCAGTCCGGCGGCCAGTCCGCGCGCCTCGACCACTTCACCCGCAAACGGCAGCGCCACCGCGCCGACGAGCGCCATCGACAGCACGCCCAGCACGCGGTCCATCAGCACCGACGCGGTCGACTCGGCGAGGTGGACGTCGTGCCGAGCGAGGGCGTAGGCCCGGTACATATCGGCGGCGACGCTGGGGACGAAGTTGCTGACGAACGAGCTCACGAAGAAGATGCGCAGCACGACGGTGAACGGCGGGCGTGAGCCGGGGGTGAGCGCGCTGAGCAGATCGATCCACCGCAGGGCCATCAGGCTGCGGTCCAGCAGCACGAGACCGATGGCGAGGCCGATCCAGGTCAGGTCGGCATGCGCCGCGGCGCGGAGGACTTCCCTGGGATGTGCGTTGTAGAGGACGGCTGCCGTCAGGCCGACGGCGACGAGCAGGCGGAGAATCCGTGACACGCGCACGCGTGGCGCCCGTCTTAGCGGGACACGCCGGGATGTCTATCGTCCACTGCCCACCGGCTCCGGCATGGTCGTCCCGTGACGCTCCGGATCGCGCTTGACCTGATACGCGCGTTTGAGGAACTTCGCGTAGGGCACGAACTGCTTCATCGCCCCGACGTTCACCTGGCAGGGGCTCAGGCACGTCGGGCACACCTTCTCTTTCAGGTGTTCCCTGTGGGCCAGGCTCTCCGCCTTGAAATACAGCACGTCAGCGGCATCGTCCAGCACGTTGCCGAGCTTTTCGGAGTTCTCGCAGTAGTGCAGGTCCCCGTTCGGGTTGAGCAGCAGACCCTGGCTGCGGAACGGGCAGGGCATCGTGCGCTGATACCCGTTGGCGATCATGTCGGCGTAGTGCAAGTACATGAACGCCTGGCCGCTGAGCACGGATTCTTCCTGCACCCGGTCGAGGAAGAACTTGCGCATGAACTGTTCTTCGCGGCCGCCGAATCCGATCTTCTCCTCGAGCTCCTTGTTGTGGAGCATCGCGTCGGTGAAGCGGAGCATGTTGAAGACGACGTCGAGATCCTGCGTCCGCGCCCAGGCGAGGATGTTCTCGGCGTCCGGCATGTTGGTGGCGAAGATGGTCGCGGCAATGCCGAACGAGAAATTCGGATGCGTCTTGGCCAGCGCCTGCATCGCCTCGATCGTCTTGGTCGCCTTGGCGAAGCCGTTCTTGACCGACCGCACCTGATCGTGGATGTCGCCGATCCCGTCGAGGGACACGCGGATGCTGATCAGGATGCCCTTCGACGCGCAGAACTCGACGATCCGGGTGAGCATCGGGATGGCGCGGTGCGGCGTCAGCCCGGTCGTGTTGATCCCGATCTTCCGCAGCCGCGGCAGATGACGATGAAACAGCTCGACCATCTCGGGCAGGTCGTTGCGCGTCGTCGGCTCACCGCCGGAGATGTTCAGGTTCTCGACGGCGCCCCAGAACGGGTTGGCCATCACCGGCTCGAGCTGGGCCAGCGTCATGTCCGACTTGCGGTCGCCCCACTTCCAGTTGTTGCACATGGTGCAGCGCGCGTCACAGACCCAGGTGCAGTTGTAGATGAGGACCGTCGGGCGGATCGGGTGGAGCTTCGCGCTGACGAAGGTGTTGACGAGATCCCGCGGCACGCCGGCGGCCGCTTTGGCAAGGTAGTGCAGGCGGAAGGTGTTGGTGGCCATTCAGATTGCCTCACCAGTGTATCGCGTGGCGGCAACCGTGGCAACAACGTAAATAGCTGCCGGACAATGACTTCGGGCGACGGATCAGCTGCCGGGGATCCGCCGGTCAGGGCTGGTCGACGCGGACTGAGCTCAGTTCGACACGCTCGAGAGTGACCGGCGCGCGACCGTCGATCCACAGGCGGTAGTCGAGACTGGACGAGCCGCCCGGCAGGGTGAACGTGATGTCGGCGATCTGGTGCGTATCGGCGTGAAGGCTCGCCCCGGTGACGTCTTGCCTGGCGATCCGGGTCTCGCCGTCCCAGACGTCCACGAACCCGAAGGCCCCATCCGGCGCGCCTGTCACCGTGCCGACCCAGCGGGCCCGATACACGCCACGCTTGATGGGAATCGCCGGTCCGAACTGCAGATAGCCCGGCCGGCCGATCGACTTGATCGTCCCGGCAGGCTCGTCCTTCTCGCCGGCGTCGATCAGAAAGCGCTCGTTGGCAGCGCGGATCGACAGCGCGATCGGACGACGCTGCTCGTATTGCTCGGCGAGTCGACGGCCGGCGCCGAGATTGAGGTACCAGATGCTCCGCAGCCTTGCGGCACTGAACAGCGGGTCGTGCAGCACGCGGCCCAGCCGGTCGTAGTACGCATGCAGGAGCGGGTCGGCCAGCTGGTTCTGCCCGGTTTCGATCGTCTGCAGATACCCATCGGGGATGTCGCGGAAGAAGTGGCCCGAGTAGAACTCGAAATAGAGGCGCGGCGAGACCGGCAATCGGGCCAGCAGCGGGTCCGACAGCGCATTGCGATCGACGAGGTGCTTGGAGGGTCCCGCGAACAGGCCGTAGGCGCCGATGCTGCCCTGCACTGTGACCTTCTCAGGACCATTGCGGAAACTGATCCCTTCGCGGACCCAGGTGTGATCCGGAAGCTGACGGAACGGCGCCGAGGTCAGCGGATTGGATCCTTGATGCGAGTGTCCATGCTCGTCGCGAACGCCGTTCTGCGTGCGCCACGGCCAGCCGGCCTCGTAGCCCGGGCCGACCTTGACCGGCGCCAGCGGCGCGAGCAGGTTGTAGAGCAGCAACGCGCCAATCGCGACCGGCTGATACTCGAGCCCTCTCAGCAGCTGTACGGTGGTCATCACCGAGACGAGAAACGGCATGGCGAAGAAGCGGCCGCTCATGAAGTCGCCGCCCACCGAGATCGTGTAGAGCACGTACAGGAGGGCGGAGGCCATCGCGGTCCGGCTGGATGCGCCGCCACGCCACCCGAGCGCGGCCGCGAACCCGATCGAGGTCAGCGTGACCGGATCGTGCGCCAGGCTGTTGAACAGATAAGCAAGGCCCTGGCGATAGAGCAGAGAAGACGGGATCCCGGTTGCGACCTTGGCGTAGTAGGTGTTGGGAAGCGGGAAGCCGTAATAGAGCGTCGCGAACAGCAGCCACGCGGCCGCCGGCACCGCGAAGCCGGTGAGCAGCGGCACCAGTCGCGCCCGGTTCGACGTCCGCATCGTCCGGATCGTCAGCCACGCGAGCGGGACGGCGTAGAGCAGGACGCTGTCGATGCGGTTGACGAACGCCAGCCCGGCGATCAGCCCAAAGCTCCGCAGCTCGGCGTTCGTCGGCGCCGTCGCATCGCGAGCGAACCAGCGCGTGTAGAACCAAGCGAGCAGGAAATAGCTGAGGGGATACTCGAGCCCCGAGCTGGCGTAATCCATGAACGCCTTGGAGCTCAGCACCCACACGAACGCGACCGCGGCGGTCCATCCCCACTGGACGCTGCGGGCAATGCGCAGCAGTGCCGCGAGCACGAACCCGTACGACACGATTTGCGCCGTGAAGAAAAAGTCCCGGGTGATGAAGTGCGCGACCGTCAGGACCAGCATCCAGAGCGGATGCGTGTAGGCCTGCACGCGCTCGCCGGGATTGAACACCGGACCGTAGCCGTGCACCACGTTCCACACCACCCGGAACGTGATGTAGGCGTCGTCACCCAGCCAGGCGTTGGCGAGAAAGACGTAAGTGAAGATCGCGACGAGGAAGACGAGGACGACGCGGCGTTGCGGCAGGTCCGCAGCGGCGGTGGCGGGCGAGGAACTGGAGGAGAGCACTGCCACTCGGATGGCGGGCGGGATGGCGGGGAGATGTCTCCCGCGCCATCCCGCGGCCACGATCCGCTAGAGCCCCGAGGGTCGGGCCCGCTGCGAGATCCAGACGTTGCGGACGATCATCCCGGGCACGGTCGCGGCGGATGGTCCGCTGCGGCCCACCGGCGCGCCGATGAAGGCGTAGTGCGGATCGGGATCGTACGGGCCGTTGTAACCCTTGCCCTTGTTGTAGATCGTCGGGCCCGTGGATCCGCCGCGCTGCACGCGGACGTTGAACACGCCGTTCCAGGTGGCCGTCCACAAGTACGCCTGATTCGGATCGAACTCGACGAACTGCCGATCGGCCCCTTCGGTGTCGACCTGGTCGTTGTGCGAGATGAACCGCCAGGCGATGATGCCCTCGGGATCGCCGCGCTTCTCGACCGTCATCCGCCGCTCGTTGGTGATCAGATCGGACAGCCCTTCCGACATCGCGAACACCTTGGTCTTGTCCCCCTCGGTGTTGGTCGCCATGCCGGTGATGATCAGCGAGAACTCGCCGGTCACCATGGTGCGCGGCAGGCGATAGCGGATGTGGCTGGTGAAGTCTTCGAGGCGGACCCCGACGCCCGGGATGAACGTGACCGGCCCGACGATCTCACCCACGGTGCGGCCGTTGGTGAGCGGGTCGAACACCTCGTTGTCGCGGATGTAGCCGCCGGACGGCGCCTTGAACGTCGCCGTCGCCGACCACGGCCCGCGGTCGTTGCCGACGCCGGCACGCACGCGCCAGGTGTGGGTGGTGTCGAATTCGAGGGTGCAGTTGGTCGGGGTATAAGTGACCGTCGTGCCGGTGCCGCCGCCGATCAGGCCGGAGGGGCAGACCGACGCGCCGGCGGCATTCTTGATCTCGAACTCGTACGAGAGCGGGGTGGCGCTGCCGTACGTGGACGTCGATTTCCCAGCGACGAAGACGACACTGTCAGGTTGCGCGTTGTTGATCGGCGATTGCGGGGTTGGCGCGGAGACTTTCAACGTTGAACCGTCCGCAGCGGCGTTGGAGCCAGCCGGTTGCGAGGACGAGGGAGCGGTCGGGGTTTCCGGAGTCTTGGAACATGCGATCGCGACGGCGAGCACCATCGCAGACCCGCACAGTGCGAGCGTCTTGTACTGCATCAACTACCTCGTAGTGCTGGACGTGGGGCTCCCGAACCAGGAGCAGTGTTTTAGCCGCGACAGATTACTACACGCGCGATCGAGTGTCATGCCCAAAGTCTCACGTGCGCCAGCAATTGCGGCAGATCCTTCGTGTTACGATGATCGAACTTTGCCTGGCCGGGCGCGCCCCGGTCGTGGTCCTCACGCGCAAGGAGAATGATGAAGAGCACGTTGATCACGCTGGCTTCCAGCGTCGCCCTGACCTTGGCCGCCGCGCTGCCCGCCAGCGCGCAGATGCAGTGGACGGACAAGGCGTTCGTAAGCGTCAATTTCGGGGCCCAGGCCCCTTCGCAGTCTTTGACCTCGGCGACCACCCCGGATATCTATGACGAGCCGGCGAGCTTCGCGTCCACTCAGGACGTCGCCGGCGGCGCCTTCTTCGACATTGCCGGCGGTTACAAGGTGTGGGAGAACCTCGCGGTGGGCATCGGCATCACGCACGTGGGCAGCACCGCGGATCTGACCGTCAATGCCAGCATTCCGGACCCGTTGTTCTTCGACCGGCCGCGCAACGTCACCACCTCTGTTGCCGATGCGCACCACTCGCAGACCGCGATCAACCTGACCGGCACCTGGGTGATGCCGATCACCGACAAGATCGACATCGGCTACCAGTTCGGCCCCACCATCTTCCTGGTCAGTCAGGACCTGCCGGGTGTACCGACGATCACCGAGCCGGGACCGACGATCACGTCGCTCCCGCTCGCGAGCGAGGACAAGACGACGGTGGGCGTGCACTTCGGCGTGGATCTGACCTACATGGTCACGCCGCGCTTCGGCGTCGGCGGCATCGCCCGCTACTCGTGGGGCTCGGCCGACCTGGCTGGCGCGGACGACTCGTTGACCGTGGGCGGGTTCCAGATCGGCGCCGGCCTTCGCGTCCGCTTCTGAGTCACGTCCCGCTCGAGACACGAACAGGGGCGAGCCTGAAACGGCTCGCCCCTGCGTTTGTACTACAACGGCGCTCGCCTCTGTCAGTTAGCTGGCAGCCATGTGCCCACAGGTTCGGCGCGTTCTGCCTGAGCCTCTAGCCCCAAGCCCGAGCCCCCTCTACTTGCAGCTGACCGAGCCGTAGCTCTTATAGAACGTCCCTGGGAACCCGGCCTCGCTCCACGTGAGCCGCAGCGGCGTCGACGTGTTGTCGTAGTCGAACCCGATGTCGACGCCCATGTCGCCGTCGCCGCGTCGCCAGGCGAGGAAGTCGATGCTGGTGTCCGGGCCGCCGCGCTTCAGGTTGTAGCCGAGATCCATC